>Ga0209136_1000226_pt1 | contig 42080 bp, 32 predicted proteins | sample SaaInl0LU_22_DNA_FD_184640 | JGI IMG/M metagenome (GOLD analysis project Ga0209136, IMG submission 184640) | Marine microbial communities from expanding oxygen minimum zones in the Saanich Inlet - ESP_90LU_22_DNA (SPAdes) (version 2) | ecosystem: Environmental > Aquatic > Marine > Intertidal... | reverse complement strand
AGGCAATACATTTGTGATGGACTCTATAACAGTTGATGGAGTAACAAACCCTGACATAGGAGATAAAATGTTTCCACATGATAGAATGTTTTTTACAAGACGCGAATGTTATCCTACTCCTTGTTTATATATAACAATAACTGAATACTGCAATGGTTGTTTTGGTGAAGCTATTGTTACCGATTCATTTTTTGGACTTACAAGTGGTGGTGGATGTACTCTAGCAGAATGTGATCACGAAGGTGATGGGTATTATTATGTTCGAACTAGCAGACTTTTGGGCACAACTTATTACACCATCAATGACAATAGAAATGGCTATCGTATGTGGTCAGAAGCAAATACAGATCATGTTTATTATTTTTCAATAGACGAAACAATGAGTACTCCTAATATTGGTTTAGAGGCTTTTATCAACATCAGCTTTAACCCTAACACCAAAATCATTCAAATACAAAACGACCAAAACACAACCCTCCAAAAACTTAGCCTAACAAATATTCTTGGTAAAAAAGTACTAGAGCAAACCACAGACGTAAACAAGATAGATGTTTCTGCTTTGCCAAATGGGGTGTACGTTTTACTCATAGAAAGCACCAAAGGAGTGCTTAGCAAAAAAATAATGATGCACTAAAAAAATAGAAACCATGAAAAAATTTAAACACATTTTTAGTTTCCTGCTTTGTTGCAGTATGGCCTTTGGGCAAGAAACAGAACCCAACAATATTGATTTTTTTAAAGGCAATAGGTTTGTCCTAGATTCTATAAGTGTTAACGGAGAAATACAAACTCCTGAAAGTGTAGGAGCAACTGCTACAAGTGCTTCAGATAATACACCACAACCATATTATTGGGATGGATTGGTAAATTTTAATATTGGTGATTATCATATTGGTCCTTATCAAGGAGGATGTGAAAATGATCCTTTTTCTACTGATAATTGCATAGCTGTAGAATATGGTTATTGTCAAGATTATATTATATATGACGACAAGGGTACATACTTTATAACTACAGCCGCATATCCAAACGTGGTGTTAGGAGGGCCTTGTGGTGGTTACAATAATTTTTATGATACTAAAATAGAACTTCTTTATAATAATTATCCTGTTGTTGAAGACTCAACTCCTAATAAAATTTATTATACCATCAATGAAAATAGACAAGCCTATAGTATCTATTCAGAAGCAGAAGCAAATCGTGTTTTTTATTTTTCAATAGACGAAACAATGAGTACTCCTAATATTGGTTTAGAGGCTTTTATCAATATTAGTTTTAACGCTAACACTAAAAGCATCCACATACAAAACGACCAAAACACAACCCTCCAAAAACTTCGCCTAACAAATATTCTTGGTAAAAAAGTACTAGAGCAAAGCACAGACGTAAACAATATAGATGTTTCTGCTTTGCCAAATGGGGTGTACGTTTTACTCATAGAAAGCACCAAAGGAGTGCTTAGCAAAAAAATAATGATGCACTAAAAAACAGAAACCATGAAAAAATTTAAACACATTTTTAGTTTACTGCTTTGTTGCAGTATGGCCTTTGGGCAAACAGAAAATTATGGTGAGTATATGGGTTTTGAACTTCGCATTCCCAATGCGGCAGATGCCCCTACGGTGGTTTCTAAAACAGAAACAACCGTCATTTTATCACATCCAAACACAGAGGTACAGGCTATTTTAAATAGCTATACCATTACAGGTTTTAATAAATGGACCACCAACCCTACTAGAAATCCTATCTTACAAGAAATGTATAGTCTTTATTGTACAGACATACAATTGATACAAGATTTACAGGCTTTTGCTCATCTATTTACGGAAATAAACCCTTTATACAATGAATTATTATCGCATCAACAAGAACTTCTAATGCCTTCTCCTGTTGAGCATGCATCTTTGACTAAAAATGTATTTTCTACCACAGATGAATATACACCCAATGATTATGGTTTTGAATTCCCCCAAACAGATTTAGATTTGATCAATGCAAAAAAAGCTTGGTCTTTTACCAAAGGGAACCCCAATGTTATTATAGGGATTTCAGACTGGGAATTTACACCAGATCATGAGGAATTAGAGGGTACTCTAAAATATCTAAGTGGTGATACATCTACACTTAAATCACACGGTGTAGCAGTAGCCATTCTTGCTGCAGGGAACACCAACAATGGTGTTGGATTGGCTGCCATTGGGCATGATTGTTTTTTATATGCAGCTACTACAGGTTCGGATGGCATGATGAGTATATTAAATGAAGAAAAAGAAGTAAAAATAATCAATGGTAGTTTTGGAAGTGGTAGGTCTTATTCTAAAAACCGTTATCAACCTGCTAATAGGGTAATACAAGAATACGCACATCTTATGGATAGTAGTGATGGTGTAAGTTTTGTCTTTGCTGCAGGAAATTCAATATTTAGTGGAGAAACTACAAGAAGTATCCATTATCCTGCAGGTTATGAAAATGTAATTTCGGTATCAATTATATGTCATAACAACTTAGGCACTGAGATTATTGATGGTTTTTGTAGAGCAACTTATAATTATGATGTAGATATTGCTGCTCCAGGACGTGATGTACCTGTTTATTATATAGGAAAATATCAGACTGAAAAAGGTGATGGTAGCTCTTTTGCCGCTCCTATGGTTTCCGGCACCATAGGTTTAATGCTTTCTGTAAATTACAGCTTAACCCCCGTAGAGAGAGAAACCATTTTAAAATTAAGCTCTGCGAATATCTATCATACTCCCAATGCAGAAAACCCAATGCACCGAAGGATTATTCCTGAAAACGAGCCTTATTTAGACCAATTAGGTGCCGGAAGATTAGATGCTGGAAAGGCCGTAGAAATGGCGTACCGTATGGCACAAGAACACGATACCCTAAAAATAAACGGCAGAGATTTTTATAGAAATTGGAGGTTTGTGATTAAAAATGCTCCTGAAGTTATAGAAATAGAAAATGAAACGTTTAGAGATAGCATGCAAGTAGAATTTACAGCTAGAGAGGAAATTATTTTAAAGGATGGGGTTCTGTTAAGACCAAATGAGGCAGGTTCTATTGAATTAAAAATAGACGATACCCTACCACTTGCCCAATTGCCCCCTACACCAACAGATGCGACCATTTCTGCTGTTATACCTCCTAAAGAAATAGATGATGATACTTTAATCTCCGCGGCACCAAATCCTTTTACCCACAATTTGACGGTTACCATTGATGCTAGTTTGGTCGGAGCAACAATAACGTTGAGTCATTTAATGTTAGGAACCGTTAATCTTCAAAGCACCCTTACACAAACAAATAATGTGTTTAACACCTCACATTTGACAACGGGCATGTACACGTTAACAATAGCATCAAATGGTACTCCTGTGTATAGCACAATAGTTGTAAAAGAATAACCCATCAAGAGGTTGAATCTTAAAAAACCTATTGGAAGAGCAGCTTCTTTTTAGATTATGAATTATATTTACAAGTATAAAAATAACCATGCACAACACCTCTTCTGATGTTTTAAAAGAAACACTCTACAAATACTGGAGCCATCATTCTTTTAGACCCTTACAGGAAAATATTATTCTTGATGTCTTAAACCAAAAAGACACCCTTGCCATACTACCGACAGGGGGCGGAAAGTCTATATGCTATCAACTTCCTGCACTGATATTAGAAGGTACTTGTGTGGTGATCTCCCCTTTAATCGCATTGATTAACGACCAAATTGCTGCATTAAAGGAAAAAGGAATTGAAGCAGTAACAATCCCAAGCAAGTCTTCAAATGATGATATCATACGTTTGTTTGATAATATAAAAGTTAAAAAAACCAAACTATTATACCTCTCACCCGAAAGACTCAGTCAGCCCATTATTCAAGACAAATTAAAAGAACTAACCATTTCGTTTGTTGCAATAGATGAAGCGCACTGTATATCTCAATGGGGACACGATTTTAGACCTGCATACCTAAAGATTGTTCTATTACGAAAGTTACTCCCCAATCCTACTTTCTTAGCCGTTACAGCAACTGCTACAAAAACAACACAAACGCAGATCATAGATTTGCTTTCCCTTAAAGATGTACAAAAACACTTAGGGTCTTTCAACAGAGCAAATTTGGCTTATCAAGTTTATGAAACTCCTCAGAAATTTGATTTGTTGACCCGAATATTGAGAAAAAGCAAAACAATTACTATTGTTTACTTACAAAGTAGACTAGCGACCATAGAATTGTCTAAAAGACTAAATCGAGACGGCTTCAAAAGCACCTACTATCATGCTGGTCTGAGTCCCAAAGAAAAGGAAAACAACTACAACGCTTGGAACAACGAACAACAAAACATCATGGTTGCTACAAGCGCTTTCGGTATGGGGATTGATAAAAGCAACGTAAGATTGGTCGTCCATTTGGAAATCCCACAACACATAGAAAACTATACTCAAGAAGCAGGAAGGGCTGGTAGAGATGAACAAAAAGCTTTTTCTTGTGTTATTCTCTCTAAAAATGACCTTCTAAAATTTGAGAAACTAAGAAATCAAAACTTATTAACTTTTGACGATGTTTTAACAGTCTACGACAAATTAAACCAACACTTCCAAATCGCTTATGGAGAACAAATATCAGAGGCTTTTGATTTTGACCTTGAAGTTTTTTGCACCAAATACAACCTAGAAAATCACAAAACAAAAAGAGTCTTACAAAAACTAAATAGCTATGGAATTCTGAACCATGAAGAGCGATACAAAAACAGCACTGCTGTAAAAGTAATTTGTAGCAGTAAACAATTGCTCCATTTTTGCAACACACAACAAAAATATAGGGTCCTAGTAGACTACTTATTGAGGAACTATGTTGGGATTTTTGAATTGTCAAAAAAAATAAATTTGGCAAAGCTATCCCAAACAACAAAAATGTCGGCAATCGAAATTCACAAGAAACTAAACTACCTAAAAGAAATAAAACTGATTGACTATGACAAAAAACTAAATCATAATCGCTTAAAATTTTTAGTGCCTCGCGAGGATAAAAAAACTGTGCTGTTGATCAAAAAAGACTTGTTAAAGCTGAATGAGATCGAATTTCAAAAAGGCAAAAAAACCTTAGCTTATTTCGAAAACCAAGAAGTCTGTAGAAACTTGATGATTTTAGAATATTTCAACGAACAAAACGCTAATGTCTGTGGTATTTGCGATATTTGTCTTGAAAACAAAAAAGAAGTATCCAAAGAAGATTTGAGTAAAAACACCCTCCATCTTTTGAAAAAAAAGCCACATAGCTTTAATGAATTGATGATTGCTTTAAGAATCAACTCGATTAGACTACTAGAAATTTTGGATTATTTGGCGAACGAAAACTATATTCAACAACACCAACAATATTATCAAATCATATGAGCAAACTAAGAATTGTGTTTATGGGAACTCCTGATTTTGCGGTTAGCATATTAGATAAAGTTTTACAGCATCACTATAACATTGTAGGAGTCATTACTGCTCCAGATAAACAAGCTGGTAGAGGTAGAAAAATTCAAGAATCTGCAGTGAAAAAATACGCCACTGAAAAAAATCTAACCATTCTACAACCTACAAATCTAAAATCTCCTGAATTTCAAAAACAACTAGAGGCCCTAAACCCTAACCTCCAAATTGTAGTCGCTTTTAGGATGCTTCCAAAATCTGTGTGGAACTTACCAGAACATGGCACATTCAATTTACACGCTTCCTTATTGCCCGATTACAGGGGTGCCGCACCTATCAATTGGGCCATCATAAATGGAGAAACTGAAACCGGAACCACTACTTTCTTTTTAGATGATAAAATTGATACAGGAGAAATCATATTACAAAACAAAACAAATATTGGCAAAAATGAGACCGTAGGAGAATTACACGACAAACTGATGCACCTTGGAGGTGATTTGGTTATTGACACTCTGAGACGCATAGCGACAGACAACATAAAAACAAGAAAACAGGCAAAGGATAGCAATAAACTGGCTTATAAAATTCATACCGACACCTGTAAAATTGATTGGCATCAAACTAGCAAAAAAATACACAATCACATTAGAGGTCTAAACCCTTATCCTGCTGCATGGACTACTCTGACAAATAACGACGAAACGATCAGTGCCAAAATATATGACTGTGAAGTTGTCCATGAAAGTCATCAACTAAAAGTTGGAAGTATCATTACAGATAAAAAAACAATCAAAATCGCTACTCTAGACGGATTTATCAAAATCAACCAAATTAAATTGGCAGGAAAAAAACGAATGGATACCGCGAGTTTACTGAATGGATACAAATTTGAGGATCAAGCCCATGTGCAGTAAATACTAGCATAGTACACAAAACAACAATTTGAAACCGTCTTTATCAACAAAAGACGAAAGTTATCAACAAATCAGTGTTTTTAAGGGCTCTAGGCTTGCATACCCTATTATTCCTTTTATATTTGTTTGTATATAAACTAATTTAATTAAAATAATATTACAGTTATGAACAAATCAGATTTAATCGACGCAATTGCATCAGACGCAGGAATTTCTAAAACAGCAGCTAAAGCAGCTTTAGAATCATTAACAAACAATGTTACTTCAACTTTAAAAGGTGGTGGTAAAGTATCATTAATTGGATGGGGAACTTGGTCAGTAACAAACAGACCAGCAAGAGATGGTAGAAATCCTCAAACTGGAGCTACTATTAAAATTGCAGCTAAAAATGTTGTTAAATTTAAGCCAGGTGCTGGATTATCAGATGCTGTAAACTAATAACAATCTATCGTATTGTAAAACTCCTTTTCACAAAGGAGTTTTTTTTATGTCTTTTTTTAACTATATTAGACTGAAAGCCAACCTATGCCATCTCTTAAACCTTCAAAAGGACGATTACTTATTGCTGAACCAAGTATTATAGGTGACTTATCGTTCAACCGATCTATAATTCTGCTGACGGAGCATAACCAGTTTAACTCTATCGGTTTTATCATGAACAAGCCTTTGGGATACAAACTAAGTGACTTGATTCCTGAAATCGAATGTGACTTCAAAATTTACCAAGGAGGCCCCGTAGAACAAGACAATCTTTACTTTATTCATAAAATCCCAGAACTCTTAAACAATAGTATTCAAGTAACCAAAGATATTTATTGGGGTGGTGATTTCAGCGAACTTACTCAATTGCTAAATAAGGGCATGATCAACAACGAAGACATACGCTTCTTTTTGGGATATTCTGGATGGGGCAAAGATCAACTCAACCATGAATGGGAAAAAGAATCTTGGCTAGTCCAAGAAAACAACTATCAAAATATTTTTAACACACAAAACAGAAACCTTTGGAAAGAAAGCATGCTAGAATTTGGAACGAAGTATCAAATTTGGGCAAATGCACCTTCGGACCCAAAACTTAACTAAACATCAATTTGACAATCTGATCAACTACTTTTGTGCTAAATTTCTTTTTTCTGTAATTTGTTACTGGCTGTATCCCCAGAATCGTATTCGTCAAAAAAACTTCATCTGCTTTTTGTATTTCAAATGGAGAAATAGATGCCTCTTGGATATCAAAATCAGGATGTTTTTCCAAAACTGAAATGATATTTTTTCTCATCACCCCTTTTATACAACCTTCAGATAAAGGAGGTGTTTTAATAACGTTTCCTTTGACTATAAAAATATTTCCATTCGTAAATTCGACAACTCCTTTATGACTATTAAGCAACACACAATTGTCTAATTTATTCTCTTGAGCATAAACACTTGCCAAAACATTTGTGATTTTATTATTGGTTTTAACTGTAGATAGCAAATTAGGATTGATCATGAAATCTTTGTAAAGGTCAACAACATATTGATCTCTAACACTTGTTTCTACTTTTTTTGCTTCAATAACATAAGATATGTTGTGAGTCTTAGGTGCATACAACCCCTCTGCGTCTCTGAAAACAGTAAATCGTATTCTATTTTCAGTACCAGTGTTGGCATTTACAGTCTTCAAAATTTCTGATTCAAAAAACTCTAATGTAAGATGCATAGGAATCTCCATACGTAACATACGCATAGAAGCCATCAAGCGAAAATAATGATCTTCACAAAAAACAACAGTCTCCTCTTTTATCTTAATTGTTTCAAATAAAGCATCACCATATTTGAAGGCTCTATTGTTATAATCGATTTGAGAAGTTTCTTCAGAAACAATTTCTCCATTAAAGTTAATCATCGTAATCTTAAAATTTTAGCAAATTTACATAAAAAAAGCCTTGATATAGATCAAAGCTTTAAGACAATTTGGAGCTAGTGCTCTAGGCTCCTATTATGTGTTTCAACTCCCCAATCTGATTTTCCCACAACATTTTTGATTCTTCAATTTCGTCTTCTTCTGCAAAATCTGTGATGATCAAAGAAACATCTTTGGTCAGGGCGTCTACTTGTATTTTAAACTCAAAATAAGCATTTTCATCTTCATCTTCTACCCAATGAAATTTAGCTCTATCATCTGACTTAAAAGCCAATAGTTTTGCTTCTTCAGCAACTCCATCCCAAATAAACTCAAACATTTCACCTCTAGAATTCACGTTATCTGCAAACCATTCTCCCAAACCTGATGGTGTTGAAAAATATTGATATAGCATTGAGGGCGAAGCATGTATTGGAAATTCTATCTGAAATTTTTCTTTAGGCATGATATTCTGATTACGTTGGTCGGCAAAGTAATATTTTTTACCTATTAAAAAAAATATAGTTTTAATATTATTTCTTTTTTTCAATATGAATCTCCCTTACAGACAAAGGTAGATTGCTCCCTGGCAAAACAGAAGAACACCGCTCTAGATCTCCATTAACAAAACCCTGCTGCAATATATTTTCAATCATATAATCCTCCATTATATTTTCGGGATTGTATTTTAAATCCAAATCAATCTTAAAAAAACGAGCAGATAAACGATACCAAAACGCTTTATATTTACCTCTTTTGTCCTTTATATGTTCATTGACGGTTTCTCCTGTCAACCTATGAATTAACTTGATCAAAATTCGCCCCTCTGTTTTTGTTAATTTTTTAATGTTGTCCGAAAATTGTTCTTCTAATACTCTTTGCTTTTTTTTGATGTATTTCTTTTTTTTCCTTGATGAGGTCATGCCATAAGTGACTAAATTTAAACTATCTACTTTTTCTTTAGCCAATAAAGCATAAGGATAAGCTTTGTAGGTTTTTTTGGTAAACCAGGAATAATACCTTTTGTCGTAATTGTTAGTAAACTTTGGAGCAGAAAAAACAACAACAGTATCGAGAAGCACCTCTTGATCCGCATCCGTTATATAGATACCGCTTTTGTACTTCTCATCAAAAACATCCAAATCACTTATCTGTGCATTAGAAGTTATCGATATCAGTATAAAAAATAATATTTTTTGTGTTAATTTCATCTATACCAAAAATACACAATTAGGGCCCTTAAAAACAAGAGAGAACTTGTTTAATATCTAGAATCAAAATAGTACTTTTGACAAGATATAAAAACCTACAATTGATGAGTACACAAACGATATTAACAGAAAAGTCTTTAACATTTCTAGAGGAATATTTGAATAATGCTGCCCCTACAGGATACGAAAGTAAGGGACAAAAAATATGGATGGACTATTTAAAACCTTATGTAGATGAATTTATAACTGATGCCTACGGAACTGCTGTTGGTGTTATTAATCCTACAGCAAAATACAAGGTTGTCATTGAAGGGCATGCAGATGAAATTTCATGGTATGTAAATTATATTACTGACAATGGATTAATTCATGTCATCAGAAACGGCGGAAGCGACCACATCATTGCGCCTTCAAAAAAAGTAAATATTCACACAAAAAAAGGGATTGTAAAAGGTGTCTTTGGATGGCCAGCCATACACACAAGACTAAAAGGTAAAGCAGAAGATACTCCAAAAATTGAAAACATTACCATTGATGTAGGTTGCGACAACAAAGAAGAGGTTTTAGCACTCGGCGTACATGTAGGGTGTGTAATCACTTATCCTGATACTTTTGAAGTTTTAAACGGTAATAAATTTATTTGTAGAGCGCTAGACAACAGAATGGGTGGTTTTATGATTGCTGAAGTAGCACGTCTAATCAAAGAAAACAATATTGACCTTCCTTTTGGTTTGTATGTCACAAACTCTGTACAAGAAGAAATTGGTTTGCGTGGAGCAGAAATGATAACCCAAACTATAAATCCAAATGTTGCAATTGTAACTGATGTTTGCCATGACACAACCACACCAATGATTGATAAAAAATCTGAGGGAGACAGTAAAATCGGAGATGGACCCGTAATTTCTTATGCGCCAGCGATTCAACATAATGTTAGAGAACTCATTATAGAGACTGCTGAAAAAAACGAAATACCTTTTCAACGTCATGCCTCCTCTAGAGCAACAGGTACAGATACCGATGCCTTTGCATACAGCAATGGTGGAGTGCCCTCTGCTTTGATATCATTACCCCTAAGATATATGCATACTACAGTTGAAATGGTACACAGAAATGATGTTGAGAATGTAATTAAACTTATTTTCGAGAGCGTAAAGCAAATAAAAGAAGGGGATGATTTTAATTATTTTGTTGAAAACAGTTATTGTATTTAAATATGATGAAACTCTTGTAAACATTGAATGAAGTCTAAACGTCATTGTGAGATCCCATAAAAAAAATTATGCGATTGATTACGAAATAAAAATGATATTTGTAAAATTTAAAAAATAAAAAATGCCACACCAACACAAAACCCTGGGGGAATACATCAATGAAAACCAACATGCTTTCAAATATACCACTGGTGAATTGTCAAGCCTTATAAATGCAATAAGACTCGCCGCAAAAGTAGTAAACCATGAGGTAAACAAAGCAGGATTGGTTGACATTACAGGGGCAATTGGAGAAGTTAATGTCCAAGGAGAAGCGCAGCAAAAGTTAGATGTGTACGCAAATGATAAGTTTATCCAAACGATGATCAATCGAAATATTGTTTGTGGAATAACAAGCGAAGAGGAAGAAGACTTCATTATCGTAAATAGTAAAGATCAAAATCATCAAAACAAATATGTTCTTTTGATAGATCCCCTAGATGGGTCCTCTAACATTGATGTAAATGTCTCAGTAGGTACGATCTTTTCAATTTACCGCAGAATTACACCCGTTGGTACACCTGTAACCAAAGAAGATTTTTTACAGGAAGGCAAACATCAAGTAGCTGCTGGTTATATTATCTATGGTACTTCTACCATGTTGGTATACTCGACAGGACATGGTGTAAACGGTTTTACTTTAAATCCAGCTATTGGTACTTTTTATTTATCTCACCCAAACATGGAATTCCCTGAAGATGGGAGTATCTATTCTGTCAACGAAGGGAATTATTTAGAATTTCCAGAAGGGATAAAAAAATACATCAAATATTGCCAGCAAATCGAAGAAGATAGACCCTATACGAGTAGGTATATTGGTTCCTTAGCCTCGGACTTTCATCGAAATCTTATCAAGGGTGGTATTTATATGTATCCGAAAAGCACAAAAAATCCAGAAGGTAAATTAAGATTATTATACGAATGCAACCCTATGGCATTCTTAGCTGAACAAGCAAATGGAAAAGCAAGCGACGGCTACAATCGAATCTTAGACATCAAACCAAAAGAGTTACACCAAAGAATTCCATTTATTTGCGGTAGTAAGAACATGGTAGAAAAAGCTGAAAAATTCATGAAAAAATATTCATAAAAAAAAGTCTAAAACAAATTGTTTTAGACTTTTTAGCTTTGATATGACCTCTATTCTATCAAAAAAAATGTTATGATATTAATGATTAAAAAAACCATCAACAATAGAAACCAGATGTTTTCATTTCATTAAAAACCAACCTTAAATACCTAGAGCTTGCCCTCCACCAACTTGGATAGTCTCTGCAGTTAAGAAAGCAGCATCTTTACTTGCCAAGAAAGCAACTACACCAGCAACATCTTCAGGCTGACCTAATCTCCCTAACATAATACTATTTGCCCATGAAGCAAATACTTCTGGCTTAGTCGATTTGATTTGTGCATGAAAAGGAGTATCGATAGTACCAGGTGATACAGCATTTACCCTAATTCCATATTCAGCCAAATCTTTTGCTAGTGCTCTGGTAATCGCGTGCACTCCAGCTTTAGAAGTTCCGTAGATCCCTGCACCTGGTCCTCCTGCATTCCATCCTGCATTTGAGGTATAGTTAATAATTGAGGCATTTTCCCCTTTTTTTAAGAAAGGGATGGCTGCTCTTGAGGCAAAAAATGTAGAGTCAAGATTTAAAGCCATCACAGATCTATAAAACGATGTAGTCATTCCCTCAAATCTAGATCTACCTCCTAAACCACCTGCATTGTTAACCAATACATCAATTTTTCCATATTTTTTTCCAACTGCATTTATGTTGGTGTCCACCTCTTCCTCGTTGGTAACATCAAAGCTATAATATTCAGCTTCGATATCCATTGCATCTAATTCTGCTAGTCTTTTGGCTCCTGAAGCATCGTCAATACCGTTTAAGACAACAATATATCCGTCTTTACCTAATCTTTTGGCTACTTCAAAACCAATACCTCCTGTTGCACCTGTAATTACGGCAACTTTCTCTTTTAAACTCATGTTAAAAATATTTTAATTATTATAATATTTTTTTACTTTTTAGGGGTGCAACTTTAGGAATTAAAATCCAAACACTTGACATTGTAATAATAGCCAATGCAGCGCCTATAACAAATGCAGGAGTATAATTACCTCCAGAGGTTAACCAAGGCACTAATGCTGTTAACCCAAAAGCACCTAGCTTAGCTGCCATTCCTGCAAATCCAGAAAGCGTACCTACAGATTTCCCTCCAAATAAATCACTTGGTAAGGTTTGTACATTTCCAATGGCTGTTTGAAAACCAAATAAAATAACTGCCATTAATGCAACTGCAACTTCAGGACCACCAGGGTTTGCCATGGCTAACAACGTAGGCAACATGATTAAACAACCTAATGTAATGACTAACTTACGAGTTATGTTAACAGACCAACCTGCTTTTATTCTATTTTGAGCCAACAATCCTCCAAACCATGCTCCAAACATAGCTCCTACATAAGGCACCCATGCATAAAAACCAATGGATTTAACATCCATTCCATAAACTTCATTTAGGTAAAGTGGTATCCAAAAAATAAATAACCACCAAATAGGATCTATCGCTGCGGATGCGATAATTACTCCCCAACTTTCTTTATGCTTTAACATTTTACCCGTTTCAGGATTGTATGCTTTTTCTACAGTTCCGTCTAGTTCTGTCTCTTGGTTTTTCTGTCCAGTTAAAATATATTCACGTTCCTCCTCCGTAATCCAAGGGTGTTTAGCAGGTGGTGATTTTACTAAAATCCACCATGGGATTAGCCATATCAATCCCATCAAACCAATGATTATAAATATAGATTGCCAGTTAAAGTAAACAGACAACAACCCAATAGTAGGAAAAGCTATAATACCTCCAATGGCAGCACCTGAGTTAAAAATTCCTTGTGCAAAGGCTCTTTCTTTGGTAGGAAACCACTCTGCATTTCCTTTTGCTGCTCCTGGCCAATTTCCTGCTTCAGACACTCCTAATAAAGAACGAAATATAGTAAGACTTACCACGCCTCTTGCAAACGCATGTAATGCCGTAGCAATAGACCAAAAACCTATAGATAAAGTAAAACCTAATCTTGTACCAAATCTGTCAAAAATCTTTCCAAAAATAGCCTGCCCAAAAGCATAAGAAAATATGAAAAATGTTGAGATCAATGCATAAATTTCCTTTCTCTCATCTACTGTTTTGTTAGGATATAAATCTTGAGCTATATCTGGCCACAAAACAGGCAGTGCTTGTCTATCTATATAATTAATAACAGTAGCTAAGGCTATTAAACTTACAACCCACCACCTTAATCCTTTGATTTTCATATTATGAATAATTTATTCTGTATTAGTAAATTCTTTCTAGATTTCAATTTGTTAAAGTTAAACCTAGTCTAATTTTATTTAATGTTATAGCAATACTGGTATAAAGCTTTAAAATGTGCTTTCATTTTTTCTTTTGCTTTTTTTGTGTTTTGGGCTTTGATCGCTTCAAATATTTCTTGATGTTCCAGGATTCTTTCTTGTGATTGACCGGTATCACAAACATGATATTTTTCAAAATTTGTAATAATATTCGGCGTAATCATTAACATCATTTTATTGATGGTACTATTTCCAGTTGCTTGAGCTATAGCCAAATGAAACAATAAATCCTCTTGAACTGCATCTTCACCTTTAAGAACTTTTGTACGATAAGCATCCAAAGCTTCTTCAATTTGGTCTAACTGCTGAGAAGTTCTCCTCTTTGCAGCCAAACGAACTGTTTTCAGTTCAAACATGATTCTCGTTTCAACAAGTGATTTAAAATCTGGCGATTCAAGTCTTAAAATATCATCAATCATTCCATTCATAGCTATTTGTCCTATATCAGCTATAAAAGTTCCACTCTGTGGTTTAGACTTAAGTAGACCATAAAATTCTAGAAGCTGTATGGCTTCTCTAACACTACTTCGAGTGACCTTAAATTTTTCAGACAGCATTCGCTCGGAAGGTAATTTATCTCCAGGCTCTAAATTTTTTAGGTTTATTAAATCCCTAAGCTTAGATATAATTTCTTCTTTGTATGACTGGTCTACTTTAGATAACAATTCTACTTTCATATTTTATTGGTTTACCAAATTGGAAAACCAATTTGTGAATGTAAATATATATATTTTTTTTCAAAAATAGTGATTTAAACGCTTTACAATACAAACTGTTTTAAAGCATATCACAAGTAGATCAAAATATGGAGTAAATATTTATCAAATCTATCAGTGACTAACCTCTAGACTGTAATACTTTACTGTCGCATGAGCCCCTTGGTCTCTAGATTGAAAATAATTACCTGCTTTGAAATAATTTTCAAAAACACCCCATTTTTCCATATGAATGCCTTTGTAAACTTTAAATTCGTTTTTATTTAGTACAATCACCATTTTACCCTCAGAGATTTTGACTTCTAAAGTAAATTTTCTAAAACCTACTTTCTGTTCAAAATTGAATCCTTCGTCGTTGTCCCAAGCGTCTTCATGTAATAGTTCATCTCCAGTGGCATTTATATTTTTAAGCACTTTCGTTTTTACCCTAACTTTACCATCTTGCCAATATATTTTTAACATTGGAGGCGCATTGTTATCCTTTTGCCCAATTAAATCTCGTTGTTCATTCGTCAAACGACCATGAATCTGCATAATAATTACCTTGTGATATTTACCATTTGCATCTCTAGATATATCTTCAATACGCAATTTTCCTTTCATATAAGCCCCATCAGCAAAAGTCCAATTGGTATTATTATCACCTGGAACCATTTGTTCTCTTAACTCCGATCGAGAATATTTTGTGTTTGCTGTAGTTGCGTTACTAGGAAATGCATAAAAATCTAAAGTTCCTTTGATAGAGTCGTTATACATATAAGGAATTAGCCTTTCATCCGTTGCGTAATCAAGAATTTCTGGAGGCTCGATATTCATGGCGCCTCCCTTTCTGTTTAGTTCAGGGGTGGTAACACTCCAATGACTTAAATCTATTTTTGAGAGTTTAACTTTTTTGCGTTTTTTCTTTTTTTTTCGCTTCTCAATTTTAATATCTGAATATTTATTTTCTTGTGCCTGTAAAAAAACATTTGTAGACAAAAAGATTGCTAAAAACATGAATCTTAATAAATCTCTACGGATATTTTTCATTTTTTGATATGCTTAAATTCTTAATAACAAAAACCCAATAAATAATTGTGTTTTTATTCTCATTAAAATCCTGGGGTAATGATATCTATATTATCTATGAACACTTCATTACTACTATCAACAGCATTTAATGCCCTAACATATATTACAGCCTTGGTTGTTGTTGGCTTAAATATAAACGTAGTTCTTGTAAATGTATTATTACTCGAAGATCCTTTACTTGAGTTGAAATCATTTGTGATATCATAGTATGCATCAACATTGGTATTATTAGCAGGATCTATATTAATATCATCTTCCGTAGTAATTTCATTATTTAAAATAAATACTTCTGTATTGATTCCCTCTGCTTCAGAACGAGTATCAATCGTAAAAGTATAAGCAACTCCTACCTCAACTTCAAGAACTTGATATAAACGTCTAGAGCTATTAGAAAGTTTAACTCCTCTAGTTTTTGATCCATCAACATAAGATCCGTCACTGGTTGAGCCAGGTTGTTCGTTTGTACCAAAAGTAATATCAATATAAGCGTTTAAATCTGTATTGTTCCATAATGCTCTATAAGGACTATCCACTGTTGCTCCTGTATTATCAACTATTTTACTATTAGGAGTCATATCCCATGCATCTGCGTTATCGCCAGTATTAGTGGTCCAATCATCACCTGTACCATTTAAAACAATTGCTTTAAAAGTAGGCTTAACCGCTCCTACAGGAACAGCCTTGGTAATACTTCTAGACACTCCTGCATCATTAATAGTTGTTAATGTTACATCATATGTTTTCTCTTCAGCAAAAGTATATCTAGGACTTGCTTCCGTTGAAGTACCCATTCCATCTCCAAAGTCCCAACTGTATGAAACTGCTAAAATAGAAGTATCTGTAAAATCAACATCAAGACCATCAACATCAAAAGTAAAGTTTGGAATAGTAGATAACACCAATCCTCCTACGTTCTTGGTAACTGTTACTTCACTACCTAAAAAGTTTGTTGCTGTTAAAGTTACATCAAAAACATCGGCAGTTGTGTAGGTATATGTGGGACTAAAATCTGCATTTTCTTCTGTATCCTCAAGATTCCATTCTAGAGTGTTTCCATCTCCAAAATCCCAAACCAATTTCTTAGCACCAGTCGTTAAATTTTCAAAAGTTACTTCCGTATCTACAGTTGTAAAATTAAAATCTACAGAAATAGGAGCTACTTCTGATGAATCTATTGCTGTCAAATCATCAGAGCTTGTGGTTGTTAATTTTACTTTATACAAACCTCCTTTAGCGTATGTATTCTTTGGGTTTTCCTCTGTGGATGTGTTACCATCTCCAAAATCCCAAGCATAAGAATCAGCATCTGTTGAATAGCTTCTAAAGACAATAGACAAATTACTATCTGCACCAGTACTTGTGGTAAACAATGTATTTGGCTGTATATTATTTACATTTCCTGTTGGTGGTTCAAATTCTTCGTAACCACTATCGTAACAAGAGGTAAGTCCTAACAAAACGCAGAACACGAATATGATCTGCTTATTGATGTTTTTTATTATATAAATCATAATCTTATTTTTTTTATTGTTTAACCACTATATCAAAAGCATCCATTCTGCTCTCAACTCCTGAATTAGTAAGTAAGATAATTACTAATTCATTCTCTCCTGCCTCAAATGTAATGGCATGTTTTTTGAAAACATCTTTTACTCTTCCAACATTATTCTCCATTCTTAAAGCAATAATATTTGCCTCTAACCTCGCTTCTTCAAGTGTTGTAGCATTTGTGCTCACAATAGATACAGTGCTATCTCCAAAACTTCCTAGTTCAAAAGCGGTAAAATAAGTTAACACATAAGTGGCTCCTGGAGTTACCTCTATTTCTTGATAACCAACTCTTGTTCCATCACCTGGAAATTTGGCTGCTTGTGTTCCGTCAGGTAAGATTCCTACCTCAGATTTTGTGTTAATTTGGAAAACACTTCCCCATGCACTACTACTAGGAGCTCTCCAAGAATCTCTACCATCTCCTGTTCCGTCAAACAAAGTATTATCATCAAAACCAGGCTCTCCAATTTCAGGAGTTGGAATGGTTGCTACTGCTTGATTCACAGTAATTGACTTTTCTGTATAGGCAGATTTACCAAGGTTATCAGTAACTGTCAAACCAACCGTATATTCCCCTGGAGACGGAAAAGAAAGAATCAATTCTCTGTCTTCAATAGTTGCATCAGCTAAATTGATTATTTGATCTTCTAAATCTGATATATTTGCCAATTCCTCTTCAGTAAGAGCATCTTTGGCAATTTCTAACTGAGTCTCTAATGCCAATTTTTCTGACTCTAAAACTCCGCGTTTAGCAACATCATCCTCACAAGGCAATTTAAAATCTATCTTATATATGGCTTCTTCAAAAGCAATAACTTTTGCTTTTTGAGCTTCTATTGATAATTCTAAGATGGATAAATTTTTGTTAATTAATGTTACTCTTTTATTAGTGTCTTCATTATTAATTAACTCCTCACCTTGGCTATTTTTAACTGTCCAAGTATATGTAGTCCCATTTACTGCCAAATTGGAACCTGCTTGAAAATTAAATTCATATTTAGCCCATAATTCAACTTCTTCACAATCAAACTCTGAAGAAGTAACATCAGTTACATTGTAAAAAGGTGTAGGCCCTGTGGTATCTGGAAGATCCCCTACATTAGGTAAATCATCACTAATACATGATGTTAGAGCCATTAATATAACAATAACTATGTGTTTTATATTTAAAAAATATTTATTCATAATTGTAATGTTTTTAGTATCCATCATTTTGATTATAAAAATTAGGCAAGTTATCCATTTCTCTTTGTGGAAAAGGAAGATACTTTTTTCCGTTTGTATAAAATAAACTATTTTCATTTGAAAAATTTAGCAAAACATTATCTGCTTCATCAAATCTAATTAAATCGTATAAGCGTTGGTTTTCATAAACAAATTCAACTCTTCTTTCTTCTAGCAATTCTTGCTTTGTTAAGTTCGCAACTTCTTCAAGTCCAGCTCTTAATCTTACTTCGTTAAAAGCATTTATCGCTCTTATATCTGTTGTACTATCTGCTCCTGCTAAAATGGCTTCAGCATATAATAATAACACATCAGCATATCTTAAAACAATCCAATCATTATCTCCTATTTCTCCTTCTGTTGGGAATTTTGTATTAAATACATCAATTGTATTATCCGAAAGATAAGCTCCATAGTCAAGAGGATTTACTGAAGCATAAAAACGTATTGGCTGTAATTCTGGAGTCATTACTTCTAAAAAATCAGAAGAGGCAATATTTACTCCATTAGATGGTCCTTGTAAAGTCATAGCAAAACTATGAGATTCAGAATCTGTTTCTATTTGATCTCCTAAACCACTGTCGCTTGTTGCATAATTATCACTACTTACCAAATCATAGGCAATAGAAAAAATCACTTCATCATTTATCTCCAAACTTGAATTATTTGACCAAGAACCGTCTAATTTTCCATCTGTAAATCCAGCAGAAATTTCGTTTCCAAATACATTTCCAAAGTCAGTAGCCAAATTTGCATAATACTCAGCATCCGTTAACATATCTATACTGCTATCTAAAGGATCTGCATCAAACTGAAATTGATCTGCACTACCTCTGTCTGTATATAATAATTTATAGCCATACGAACTATTATTCTCAACAACTGAAGATATTAAAAGTTCTGCTTCGGTATAATTAGGAGTGGGTTGACTTAAATAGGCTTTTGCAGCTAAACAAATTGCTGCTCCTGCAGAAGGTCTATATCTATTTTGTTCTCTTCCTGTTAAATAAGCTATAGATGTTTTAAAATCATTAATAATTTTATTATAAACTTCTGCTTCTGGCAATTGAGGGTATTTTGATGCCTCGTTTTTACTTACGTCTAAGACTTTATCTATATAAGGTACATTTTGATAAGCTCTTACCAGGTTAAAATAACACAAAGCTCTCATAAAATATGCCTCTCCAACAGTATATTGATAAGCTTTAGGAGCTAAAAAACGATTGTCTATAATCGTGTTTGCATGTTTAATGGTAGCCATATTATTAGAATAATACGTAGCCACATCTCCATTATTGGGATCTACATTATATGCATTTATTGCAGGAAAGTTTCCGTTTTCTGAATTTGCTCTCACATTATCTGATCTTAATTCTATGAGTAAAAATTCATTTGCTGGTATTTTTTGATATGCATCTAAAATTCCGTTAGCTAAAAATTTAAATCCATTATCTGTTTGCAGCAACTCTTCTATAGAAAGGGCTGTTGGGTTATTAAGATCTAATTCCGTTTCACAGCTAGTTAACAAAACTGCAAAAGAAAGACACCCTATTATATTTTTATATCTATTTTTCATAATTATTTAAAATTGAAAGTTAATCCCTGCTGAAATAGTTTTTACGATTGGACCATCTCCTCTTTGGTAACCCGAAGTTAATGGTGTATTTGCATTGCTTGACGTTTGCCCGGCTGCTTCTGGATTAAACCCGTCATACCCCTCTGCAGTAAAAAAAAGTAAATTTTCTCCTGTTATGTATATCCTTAATCTTTCAAAATTATTTTTTAAAGAAAATGACTTCGGAAATGTGTATCCCAATGTTAAATTTCTTAATGCTACAAAAGAAGCGTCTTGTATGTGGTCATCTGTAAATCTTCTATGTACTGTTAAATCTGCATCAGGGAAATTTCCTACTTCCTGTACGGCAGACTCACTAGCATAATATAATTGATCTAAATCAGCTACTCTTACTTCAGCACCATGAGATCCGTCTAATTGAAATGAAAAATCAAAATCATAAAACAAAAAATCTGAATTGAATCCCCAAGTAAAATTAGGATAAGGGCTTCCTAGTTCTGTTCTATCTTCTCCATCAATAATACCATCTCCATTCAAATCTTTTACATAAACATCTGCATAATCATTGTTAAACCTATTGAAAGGATTGTCAATCCATTCTAATGGAACTTCTTTTTCATACACCCAACCATAAAAAGAAGTGATGGGTTTACCTACTCTAGCAATAAATTCTGTAGGTCTGGTATCTTGTTCTATTCTAGAAATAATTTGCTCATTACTTCCTAAACTTTCCACTGAATTTCTGTTTAAGGCAAAGTTTCCTGATAAATTCCAACTAACATTTTCAGTAGCAAAAACCCTTGAACTTAGCTCTAATTCAACTCCTTCATTTTTAACCTCACCAATGTTTTGTAGCCAATTATCCGCTCCATAAACTGCCGCTACTGGAGCAAAAAGAATTAAATCCTTACTCGTTCTTGTATAATAATCTGCTGATAAATTAATTAGTCCTCTGCCAAATGTAATGTCTATTCCTGGATTAAATTCTACCAATTGTTCCCAACCTAAATTTGGATTTGCTAAAGTTGTTCCTTTTACACCTACTGCGTTATTGTAACCAATACTACTGTAGGTTTCTTCAAACCTGTATAGAGATTGGTATATGTTGTTAGAAATATTATTAGAACCAGAAACACCATAACTAGCTCTTAATTTTAAGAACGTAACAAAATCACTTTCCAACAAAAAACTTTCATTAGACATTACCCAACCTACAGAAGCTGCTGGGAAAGAACCAAATCTTTTATTAGCACCAAATCTAGTACTACCATCTGTACGACTCGATAATTGTAATAAGTATTTTTCATCATAGTTATAGTCTATTCTACCAAAAAATGAAACTAATTTTTCTGATGCATTATCAGTATATGTAGTCCCTCCATCAGCCAAAGCAATGTTATTATTAAAATCATCAGTATATCCAACTGCTTCAGATTCTTGTCTATATACATCTCTCTGCATAAATTCCGTTCCAACTAGTGTATTAAAGTTGTGCTTTCCAAAACTCTTGTTGTACCTAAGAATAGATTCAGAAGTAATTTGATTTAACTCATCTCTTCTTTCTAACCTATAAGCCTCTTGATCTCTATTTTCTTGACCATATAAAAAATCTGCTTCATTGCTTTTATTATGTGTAAAAACACCCGAGACAGTTTGTCTAAAATTAAGACCCTCAGCCAACTCAAAATCAATATAAGAAGAGGCGTTTAGTTGCAATTTTTTCTTTGTTCTAGATCTTTCTAAGAAATGTACTAAAGGGTGAACGTTTTTAGTAGTTGACAAGGTCAATCCACCTGATGTTAAATCGCTTACCAACGGAAGCCCTGTTTCAGGATCTCTAGCAATAGCTCTTGGATTATTTGGATCTACTGTAAAAACATGGTCAAATGCCCTAGAAAACCCATAACTACCTACTCCTATATTTTCAAACTGCTTGCCTGCATCTCCTGGATCTTTTTCAGCAGTATTAGTCGTATATTTTAAATGCTCTTCTGATAAATGTAACGGTAAATGACCATATTGTCTTAACGGATCTGTAAATCTTGCCGGTAACTTATCTTGGTCATTATAATTTACACGTATGTTTGCTCCGTATTTAATCTTTTTGTTTTTGGATTTACTATCTACTTTTATTCTGGCATTGTATTTTTTAAAATTATCAATCAAAGCTATCCCTTCATCTTCCAAAAACCCTAAAGAAGCCGTATAGCTTGTTAACTCTGTTCCTCCCCTAGCAGAAAAGGAATGATTTTGCACAAAACCACCTTCAAACACTTCATCTTGCCAGTTATTTTCACCACCAGCTAAAGAAGCTATAAAATCCATTGCATCAAGTTCTGCATAGGCAGTATTATAATCACCTATAATTCTATCATAATTTGCACTAGTTGGTAATATAGCATCTACTTGACTTTGCAGACCATTTAACCTTGCTCTTTCATCAGCAATAGAGGTATTGAAATTGTTGTTATTATCAGCATCCTTATACCCTAAAAAAGAATTATATGAAAATTTTGTTTTTCCCCTAATTCCTTTTTTGAGGGTTACTAAAATAACTCCGTTTGCTCCACGAGAACCATAAATAGCAACAGAAGAAGCATCTTTTAAAACACTAATAGATTCAATATTGTTATTATCTATAGAACCTAAAATATCTGAATCCGTACCCAAAACAATTCCGTCAACGACAATTAAAGGTGCAGAAGACCCCGAAATAGAACCAGGCCCTCTTAAAGTTATTTTAGGGTCTCCTCCAGCTTCTGAAGCTACTGTTTGAATTCTCAGCCCCGCTACTTTACCCCTAAGTGCATCTTCTACACGAGCTACAGCAACATCTTGAATTTGCTTAGCTGATATTTTTGTTAAAGCACTTGTTACATTTTTTTGTTTTTGTGCACCATAGGCAACCACAACTACTTCATCTAAAGAAGAAACATTTTCTTTTAAGATAATATCTATTGATTTCTGATTGTCTACCGTTATTTCTTGTAAGTCATACCCAACATAAGAAAATTGTAAAACATCGCCTTTTTTAACTTCTATTTGATAATTTCCATCAAAATCTGATATCGTTCCTTTGGAAGCTCCTTTTACAAGAATATTAGCCCCTGGAATGGGTATATTATCTGTTGCGGATATTACAGTACCTTTAATAACAGTGCTGTCTTGCGCAAACAATGCTATATTGAAAACCAACATAACCATTAAAAATAATTTAGTTTTTAAAATCATAGTAGTGCTTGTATTAAAATATTTTGTTTAGTTTTTTAAATTTTTCCATAAAACACTAATAACATACAACTTATGTCATTACTAATGTAAACTAGAAATTCCATTTGGTAACCCAAATTGGTAAACCAGTTTGGATTACCAAATATATGATTATTTTAAGTCAAACCAAAAAAACATTGATTTTAAAAACAAATTCTCATTATTTTTATAAATCAAGAGCAAAATTGCTGTTAAAATTTATTATTACAAACAATCCTAAAACAAAAAAATTCTCCTTGTATTTATATAAACACAAGGAGAATAATTAAGTAAATTATAACTATTTAAATCTTATAGACTTATCCGTAAACTTTTAATAACCAGCATTTTGAGTAATTACATTCTCACTAGCCGTTATTTCTGAACTTGGAATAGGAAATACATGATAATTAGGATTAATCGTTTTTCCCATTTCTGCATTTACATAGGCTTCTCCTTTTCTTACCAAATCAAACCATCTTTGTCCTTCTAAAGCTAATTCTAGTCTTCTTTCGTTTAAAATGGCTGTCCTAACATCAGCTTGAGTACTAGCCGTTGAATTTGCCAAACCAGCTCTATTTCTAACCTTATTTAATTCTGCTAAGGCTGATGTTCTAGCTGCAGGAGTATCAGCATTCTCATTTAATGCTTCTGCATATAACAATATAACATCTGCTAATCTTAGTTCTATAAAGTCTTGTTCAGCACCTCTAGATCCATATTTTACCCCTAAATCTGAAACACCTAATAAATTCATCGTTGCGTTCTTTCTAGTAGTGTCACCTGCTGCATCAAAAGCAGCAATTAAATCAGCAGTAATTGGATCTTCATCAGACTTTGTATCACCTCCATTACTCCACAAAGGAAATGTAGTACCACTATATTCACTTATTGCTATAGAACCTGATATTTGAGTTGCAAATATGATTTCTGAATTCAAATCAGTAGCAAAAACATCTGAAAAGGTAGATAATAATTCAATACCGGTAGCTGTAGCTCCATTTACCACTGCTGCTAAATGAGTTTCTGCACTTCCAAAATCATTCATCTGTACATAGGCTTTACCTAACAATCCTTGTGCTGCGATTTTTGAAGCTCTCCCTGAAGACAATCCGCTGTTATCTAAAGTAGCGATTGCATCTGTTAAATCAGAAACAATTTGACTATATACATCTGCAACTGGTTGTCTTTTTAAAATAGATGTATCTATTAAACTAGGAGAAGCTGATAAATTAACGGGAACATCACCAAAAGCTTTTACTAATTTAAAATAAGCCAATGCTCTTAAAAACTTTGCTTCACCAATATGTGTAGCACTAGAAGAATTCTCAATAACAACATTTGCACTTAATATAGATTTATATAAAGCGGCGTAAAAAGGTTGGAAAAAATCTCCTTCCATTGATGACACATCACCATTAAATGATGCAAATGAATTGTGAGGTGATTCATCAAATTGGGTGTTATCAGACCTAAAATCTCCCATCACTGCCATAGGAGTCGCAGACCCTGTTTGATAATTATACGCTGAATTCAAAACTCCTTCAAAATCTGTCAAAGCACTCGCTTCATATAAATTTGAAGGAGACTGGTCTAAATCTGTAGAACACGCTGATACAACCAGCACTAGCCCTAATAATAATATATTAATTTTTTTCATTTTTTCTTTATTTAAAAGTTAAGGTTTAAACCTAAAGTAAAGCTCCTAACAACTGGACTTGCTCCTACTTGAAAACCAGAGGTTGTAGGTCCATTATAGTCAGACTCATCTGTACCTATTCCTTCAGGATTATAAGAAGTATAATTATCTGCCATTAGATACAATAAATTAGTAGCAGCACCATAAATTCTTACAGAACTTAAACCAATTTTTCTAACTACATTTTGTTCAAGAGTATAACCAATGGTTAAATTTCTTAATGCAATGTAGGAAGCATCTTGGATATTTGCATCTATATTATCTTTTGCACCTTTAACATGCATATCATTGTGATCAGCAATTCCATCACCTTTAATACTTCCATCATCTTCAAGTACAGGTACTCCATTTAAATCATTAGTATCAAAACTATCGACCAATCTTCCTCCCCATTGAGAACCATAATAATAAGGATCTACATTATAAACTTCTGCTCCTTGAGCACCTTGAAGTTGGAAAGACATATCAAAAGCTTTGTAATTCATAGAACTATTCAATCCCCAGTAAAAATCTGGTGTATTTTGTCCTACTTTCACTAAATCTCCACCTTCTTCAACAGTTCTTGTTTTATCAATTTCACCATATCCATCTTCACCTGGAGATTGTTGATCTACCACATAGTACTCACCAGTAGTGTTATTTGGATTTCTTGTACCATCTACTAAATACTTCATTTCAACTTGCCCTGCAGTTTCTAACGCCCACATTTCACCTATTTGACCTCCTACATAATTTCTAAACGCAACATCTCTACCTGACTGACCTACGTATTGCCTTGGCAATTCATCTAAACCATCTAAATCTGTAATTTCTGTATTTACTGTTGATACGTTCCCACTTAGACTCCAAGAGAAATCATTTGTTTGAATAATTCCTGCAGAAAATTCAAATTCTAACCCAGAACTTTTTATATCTCCAGCATTTATACTTACTGCATTTGTTCCAAGAACCTCTGAAACACTTTTACTAAGCAAGAAATTTTCTATCTCCGAAGTATAGTAATCTAAACCTATGGTAAATCTATTCTTTAGAAGACCTAAATCTACACCATAATTGGTTTCTGTATTTGTTTGCCAAGTTAAATCTGGATTTGCTACATCTGTCGGGACATTTAATCCTGTACCATTTACTGTTGCCGTAGGATTCAAGAAACTTAATGCACCATAGGACCCTAAGAAAGAAGTAGTTCCTAATGAACCTGTACTAACTCTTAATTTTAATTTACTCAATACATCACTGTCTTCTAAAAAAGACTCTTTATGCATATTCCAACCTAAAGAAACCGCTGGAAAAACACCATATTGACTGTTAGTTCCAAAACGAGAATCTCCATCCCTTCTAACAGATACTGATGCTAAATACTTATCATTATAAGCATAGTTAACTCTTCCAAAAACACTTTTTCTTACTCTAGTTTCATCCCTTTCACTTACAGTAATATCTGCTGGTGCAAGCAAATTAAAATTAGTAATAGCTGTGTTTGGTAGATTGGTTCCGTCTAAAGAATTACCTCTAAAAAAAGTATTTTGAACTTCATAACCAACTACCGCACCTATATTATGTTTACCAATTTCTTTTTTATAATTTAAAGTAGTTTCACTTAATATAGAGCTTTGCTTTACATCAGTCTGATCTAAATTAGTTGCGCTACCACGTCCTTTTGCATCTGACATAAGCCCTCTCCAATAATAGTCTTGAGTATCTCTTATATCTCCACCTAAAACTGTTTTTAAATCTAATCCATCTATGATATTATATGATAAATAAGAATTAACATTCGCAAAGTATGTTCTTTGTGTTCTTTCAGAATTATCAAGCTTTGTAGCAGGACCTTGATCACCAGACCCTCCAATACCATTATTTGACCTTCCATAATGCCAATCATTCACAGGATCTCCAGGCTCTAAAGTTTGTATACTTCTATTATAACCTAAATCTTCCGTTGCAGCGTTATTAACACCAGCATCAAACGGATCAAGACCTAATGCTTGAGCTTTTTGATCTAACTCTTGAACAAAGGCAATTGATTCTTCTGTATGATAAACAGGGTGCACACTATAAGCTCTAGAAAGATCTCTAACATCCCATCCTACAATTTGTCTTTTAGAAGTAAATCCATTAAAGCTTAATCCCGCTTTAAATTTCTTTCCTAAATTTGCGTCTAAATTTAAACGTGCGTTTAATCTTTCAAAAGCTTGAGTTCTTACAATACCTGTTGCATCTTGGTAACCAACAGATGCAAAATATTTCACATCATCAGACCCACCTCTCATGCTAAAATCATGACTTTTTACACTACCTGTTTGGTATAACCAATCTTCTACACTCATTTCATCAGGAGACTCCTCATAAGCATCTAATCTATATACTAAAAAATCTGCAGACTGATTATCAACAGTACCTGCCCAATTTCCAGCAGCAATTTCTGCTCTTGAATGTGCAGCCCATTCAGAACCTGTCTTTAGTATATTTTCACGATACTTATTTGAAATACTTGTATATGTATTATAACTAAATTGAGGCTTCCCTATTTTTCCTTTTTTAGTAGTTACCAAAATAACACCATTCGCCCCTCTAGAACCATAAATAGCAGCAGAAGCCGCATCTTTTAAAACTTCTAAACTTTCAATATCATTTGGATTTACTGTTGCTAAATTTCCACTAATAGGAAATCCATCTACAACAATTAATGGATCTGAATTTCCAGAGATGGAAGAAGCTGCTCTAATTTGAATTTTTGGATCTGCACCTGGTTCTCCACTTGCATTTTGAATCAACACACCTGCTAACTTACCCGCTAAGGCATCATCCACACGTGTAGCTTGTATCGCAGCAACATCATCACCTCCTACTTTAGCAATTGCTCCTGTAAGATGTGACTTTTTACGAGTACCATACCCTACAACAACTATCTCCTCTAGTTCAGAAGCATCCTCCTCTAGATATGTAGTTAAGGACGTTTGATCCGTAATCACAACTTCTTGCGAGGTAAAACCTACGTAAGAGACAACGACAACATCACCTGCTTTTACAGCAATTTGATAATTACCATCAAAATCTGAAATGGTCCCACTTGAACCTCCTTTAATAATTACGTTTGCACCTGGTACGGGACTTTGATCTGAATTAGATAAAATTTTACCACTCAGTTTAAACCCTCCCTGAGCAAACAAAGCTATATTGAAAAACAATAAAGCTATTAATGTTATACTTTTTTTTAGTTTCATTAGAATTAGTTTTTAGTTAGTTAAAAAAATTAAAACACTCTTTTAAAAGTTTAGTCAATCTTTAATAGAGCTTGGAATTCATAGTTTTAGTGCATATTAATTGTCATTTCAAAGATTGATGACATTTGTTAATTAGAGTTGGGCAAATGCACAAACACCCTTTTTTTTTGATTAAGTTTTACCAATCATATAGTTTGTTTTTAGAGTTTGTTTTTAGAGTTTGTTTTTAGAGTTTGTTCTGGTAAACCAAACTGGTTAACCATTTCAATTCACCAAATATATGTAATACAAACACATTTAACAAATATTATTTTAGGTTTTATCTCTTATTGCTAGTAAAAACCAAAAAATAATGAAGAAAGAATCGTGAAAAAAAACTTTCTCCGAACAAAAATTAAAGCACAAAAAAAAAAAGAACTTCATATGAAGTTCTTTTTTTATTTTTTTGGACAATTCTAATTTTGCTATACGGTCAAAACTAAAAAAACTTATTATCTCTTAGCATGAGACAAATCAAATAATGATACTACTCTTCTTTATCACCAAAGTAAGAAACCTCTCCCCCACTCAAGAAATCTTCTCTTACCGGACTAAACGTGTCTATCAAAATACCCGACTCAAGACAAGTCGCTTCATGCCATAAATTAGGCTCAATGTAGACACCATCTCCAGCTTCAACAATTTTCTTAACACCATCTATTACAAATTCAAATTTTCCTGATGCACAAAAAGTAGCTTGGGTGTGAAAATGTTGATGTGGTGCGCCAGTAGCCCCTTTTTCAAACTTAACCTGTACCATCATAATTTGATTGTCGTAACCTAGAAATTTTCTAGAAACCCCTCCTCCGAGTTCTTCCCATTTCATATCTTTTGCCACCATGTACTTTTCACTAAATCGTTTCATATTCTTAAATTTTATTTTGTTATCTATTTTGCTCTACTTATATCGAGTGATTTGTTTTTGTGCTTACCAACTTTTTTAATGAACTAAGTAAGGTCCGTTCCATTCATATTGACGACCATCAATTCTTAATTTATGTTTTCTACTGGTATCAACTTGTTTGTTTGCTATTATGATCACTTTGGAAACATTATTTGTAGTTTTTATCGTTAAGGCTGTATAATCTTGATCATCATAAACTACTTTAATGGTTTCAATATGACTCCTTGCATCTTCTGAAGACTCCGAAACATAATCATACCCACCATGAGACTCCAACACAGATGCAAACACAGTATTTGATTTATTTCTTCTTATCATGAAGCCTGCATCTCTTCTTAAATTAAATTTTGGATCATTCGCACCAATGCGTGTGAAAAACAATTTGTCATTCATGTCGGCGGTAGTAGTAATCGTATAATAAACACCTTTATTCAAAAATGAGAACTTTGTATTGTCTGCAAGAGGTTTTCCTATTCCTTCTACCCATAAATGTTGGTACCCATGCTTAGATCCCAAGGGAGCGAGAGTTTGATTACTGGTGTACTCAAAATTTGTTTGAATGACTTGTCCTTTAAAATAAAAAGGGAAATCGTACTGGTGAATATCTTTAGACACCACTCTCATCAAGTCAACTACATATGAACTCCCTAAAGAAGAATCCTCAATCATCATCATCGTTCTATGCAAATTAGTATCTGGGTAAGCATGATTTTCTTTGGCACTTATAATTTGAATTTTTTGATTGGATAAATCATAAAAACTCAACTCTGAATGATGTTTACTTCCCTCCTCATACTTACCTTTAAAATGAGAGATTTCGTCACGAACAATGGTATTATGAGCAATGGTCTGTTTGGCCCAAGTCTTGTTCTCCTTTAAATAATTCCCTCCTCCTTTTTGTTCAATATTTACAAATCTTGCCAATCCGTAATCTTGAATAACTTCTTCGCCATTATCAAATAAAGAATACGATAATTTATCGTAGTGCCCATGGCTCGACCCTTGAGCAGTATATTTAAAAACCAATTCTAAACCCGCTTGATCCGTTCTTAACACACAAACTCCTCCTTCATCTCCTTCTGACCCATCACTAAGATTGACAGATTTCTTATGAAAAGGAAGGGCTTCTCCCTCTCTTATCGCTAATGCAACCATAAGCCCTGAGTCGTCAAGCAAAACCTTATTTTGTCGTTCTGCAATACTCAACAAACTCTTGTCTTGATTTCCAAAACAAAAAGCAATATCTACCGCAGAAACAACGGCTTCGGTGTAATAGGACATTCCTTTCTGACCATCATTGAGAGCAAAAAATTCACCATCTGCATCAGTTAAATTCAAAAGTGCATTCACCGATTTCAAAAGAACTCCGTTTTTGTAGTTAAAAATCTTTAGATCGGGTTTTACATTTTCCAATGCTTCTGCAAAAATCAAAAACGGATACATCGCATAACGCTGATAGTAAGGACCTTCGGTATAATAACCATCAGGAGAAAATGGTTCCTCTAGATTTGCTAAAAAACCTGCTTTTCCGTCTTTGTTTTTTATAAAACCTCCATCATCGTCTTTTGCATTTGCATCTAATCCGTCATCTTTTATACCATACAGAGCTCTTTCTAATAAGACATCGTCACCCATCACCAAGGCTATCATTCCAACAGCAGCATTTCCCCAAGTACTATGATTGTGTACACGATTGTAAAACTGTGGATTTCCTATAGATATAAAATCTGCAAAAGGTCTAAACAAGTTGTTTTCTAATCTATTGCGCTCTTTTTCTGATAAATAATCATATATACAATCATAAGCTTGACTCATATAAACCAACCAATTGGAATCATTCAAGCATTGCCAAAATAATTTACCCCTAGCATAAGACCTAGTTTTGGGATGAACTGGCAGTGTTTTGTACATCGCCTCATACTGCATCAACATATCTTTTACATAATCAGCATATTTTTCATCTTGCAGAATCTGATACAACACAGCTGCTTTTGGTAAAATTAAAAAGTTTTTTTTGTGACGAGCATGTGTATAACCCCCTGAATAATCTTTTGGAATGGGTGTATCTATCCCTGATGCCATCTCTAAGTCCACTTCCTCTTTTACCCTTTTCAATGTTTCATCAAAAAGAGGAACACGCCCTAATTCTTTCCTGATATTTTCTACACCTGACCGTGTTAAAACCAAGCTAGGGTGTTCTTGAGCATTCACTTGAAATGACACACTTAAAATCAGAAAGGTGGCTTTTATGATACAATAAAAATTCAATTTCATTTTGACTGTTTTTTTTGACAGATGTAATTAATACATCAACTTCATTTTTAAATTTTGTACAACTCTAAAATCCCCTGAATTTTTTATTTGATTATTTACGGGTTTTTGTCCTTTTTCTCCCCAAAGAACAGCAATAAACTTCACTGGGTTTTTTTCAAACGTATTTCCAAAAAAATCTGCTTGTACAATTCCTCTATTCTTTATTAGTATTTTATCTAAAGATTTTTTTCCTGAATGATATACTTTATTATGGCTAAAAACCAAATTACCTCCAATAGTAGATTCATCATAACCTCCTCTAAAATAATCTAATAGAACTCCTTCAATACGATTAAATGTTGAATTCTTAACAAATACAAATTCTGCATTGTAATCTCCTTTTGCTTCTGTTTCTTTGTTTAAAAGAAATCCTTTTTCTAGGTTATGAAAAGAGGAATTTAGCACAGAAATAGTATCCGCAAAAGAACCTTTGGAGACTTGTAATGCAGAGGTGAAATTTGAAACATCAACACCGCTTAAAAATAGATCATATGCTTTAGACATATTTTTTTCTAGTGTTGCAAAAGCATGTTGTTTTTTATTTCCTACTATTTTCAAGTGTTGCAAACGTAAATGCCCTTTTGGCTTCATTAAGAATGCCGTGTTTTCTGATGTAAAACTTAAGGTTGTTTGATTGTTTTTGTCTTCAGAGGTGATGGTTATCTTTTTATCTATACTTATTGGTGTATTGATTTCGTAGGTACCAGAATTTAACACAACCACATCTCCATTTTTAGCCTTTTCTAAGGTAGCTTCTAAATCTTTTGGATCAATGGTGAATATTTCTGGATCTCCTTCTTCTTTATTATGCTTAAACCAACTCGTTCCATATTTTGAGGAGTCAATTAAAAGTGTATTATCCTTTACAGGAATAACCATTGATCCTATCGCATTTTGATCTGCTCTCAACCTTCCAAACAAATCAGAGGTAATGGCTTTAAAACCGAAACCGCTAAAAACATCATCATGATTTAAGTTGGGTGCAAATAAATTTTCGGATATTTTATCAACTGAGAAATCCACCGTTTTTAATCCTTCGGATTTCACTTCACTTTCGTTTTTATTATTTGTAATGTTTTTTTCAAAAACAATACCATCTACGACATCATAGCTATAAATTGGCTTCTTAGCTAACTGAGAATTATAAATTAAATTATTAGCCAAAGTAGTTCTAATGGGTCTCGCTGAACGAATTTCAGATTTTGGTAATACGGCACGTTTATCCACATTGGAACCTACACTAAAAAACCAGGGTGTCGGACATTCTACAAATGAATTGTGGGCCACCACCACGTCTGTTACTTGGTTGTACCTATTCAATGGAGATTTGGGAATTCCATTCATCACTGCCAATGGAGCTCTAAACTCTGAACCTTTGAGCTTATAGAAATAATTGTTATAAATCCAGTGACCCGTATTCACAACTCTTATCCCTCCAATAAACTGGGAATTGTCGTTACCTATAAAAATATTTCCGTCTATGGTAGCATAGTTCCCATGTCTCAACACAAGAGATCCCTCGCTTTCGAAGAAGATGTTATTTTTAAAAATATTAAAATTTGATTTACTGGAAATAATCTCCACCTCTCCATTACACCTTTCAAAATAGTTGTTTGCCACATTTGTATAAGATGGAGTCATAGAAGTACCACTGTCTCCAATCTGCAAAGTTTCCCCATGCGGTCCTCCTTTTCTTGGTCTTGGACCGAAATGATTGTTGACAATTTGGTGATGATTATTGATATGCTGATTCCCTTTCAACCTCACCATTACAGTAGGTCCAAAATTGGATTTACCGGTAATATAACAATGACTCAGTTCATTGTGTTGACCCCAAAACTCAATCCAGTGGTCTGAAACATGCCTGTCTAGCTGTGTAAACCCATCTATAACACAATGGGTGACTTTAGAATGTGTCGCAATTGTTTTCTTATCTACTTTAAAAAGTATTACCTGTCCTGAAGGTGAATAACCATTTCTGAAATGCAAATCTTTTACAACCAAATGCTCTCCTCCTATTTTTAAATTAGATTTTCCCTCTATAAAAACTTCACCTGCAGTTTCTGCTCTCAATATGATTGGATGTTCTTCAGTCCCATTGGCATTGAAAACAATTTCAACATCTGTCCATACTCCGTTAGCCAAAACAATTTCATCTCCTGGCTTTGCCGTGGCTACTTTACTATTTAATTCTTTGAGATTAGTTACTTTTGCTACTGAAGATTCCTTTTTTAAATGACAAGAAAATAGCAGAAAAGCTGCGAATGATAAAATGTATTTTTGCATACCCATAATTACTTTAACTGGTTTACCAATTTGGTTTACCAAATGTATAGATTAATAGGTACTTGGCAAAGAATTAGTTTATAAAAATTTAATAAATATAGAAGGGACACTGCATTACAATTGCAACTACAAAATTTAATTTTTAACCTTCTAATTCATTGGCCTCAATTGAGCTAAAAAACAGTGCGTATTCTGTTTTGACAATAAAAAGATTAAAATTGGTCTCTAACCATTGGGTAATAATCCTATTTTTTTTCCTTTTTTAAGCATCAACTGATAAGCCTCATCGTATTCATTTGGAATCATACCATCTAAAATAGATTCTTTGATAAAGTCCTTAATCTGACCTATTTCTCTACAAGGTTCAAGCCCGAAAGTTTTCATGATGATTTCACCCGTTATTGGTGGTTCAAAATTTCTAACCTTATCTCGTTCTTCTACTTCTTTAATCTTTGCTCTGACAAGTTTAAAATTATTATGGTACCTCTTGAACTTATTAGGGTTCTTAGTGGTAATATCTGCTTCACATAAAGTCATTAAACTTTCAATCTCATCTCCCGCATCAAAAACCAATCTTCGTATAGCAGAATCTGTAACCTCTGAGGCCAAGACAATCGGCCTTGAACTTAGTAATACCATTTTTTGCACAAACTTCATCTTATTGTTTAATGGCAGTTTTAACCTCTTAAAAAGTTTAAAAACCATTTTAGAACCCACAAACTCATGATTATGAAAAGTCCAACCTATTTTTTTAGAAAAACGCTTAGTAGGCGCTTTACCAATATCATGTAATAAAGCAGCCCAACGCAACCACAAATCATCAGTGTATCCCGAAATATTATCCACGACTTCTAGAGTATGGTAAAAATTATCTTTATGCTTTTGCCCTTCTACTTCTTGAACCCCTTTTAAATCGGTCAACTCCGGCAAAATTTGCTGTAACAAACCGGTTTCTTCCAAAAGAAGGAAACCTAAAGAAGGCACGGGTGACTCTAATATTTTATTCACCTCAACCATCACCCTTTCACGAGTAATAATTCCTAATCTTTGCTCATTCCTAGCGATCGCTTTTAAAGATTCTTTTTCTATCTGAAAATTCAACTGAGTGGCAAATCTTATGGCACGCATCATTCTGAGAGGATCATCTGAATACGTAATATCAGGATTTAAAGGGGTACGAATAAGCTTAGATTTCAAATCGTCTACTCCTCCAAAAGGATCCAACAAATCTCCAAGAGAGTCTTCATTTAGAGATATGGCCAAAGCATTGATTGTAAAGTCTCTTCGATTTTGATCTTCTTGTAAACTACCTTCTTCTACTTTTGGATTTCTACTATCTTCTGAATAAGACTCTTTTCTCGCCCCTACAAACTCAACCTCTATGTCTTGGTAACGCAGCATAGCAGTCCCATAGGTTTTGAAAACTTGCACCTTAGGCTTCGTGGGTAACATCTCTGCTACTTTTAATGCCAGTGCTATCCCACTACCAACAGCTACAATATCAATATCTTTTGCTGTTCCTCTCTCTAATATATAATCACGAACATAACCCCCAATCACAAAAGCATCGACTTTTAATTCTTTTGCAGCTTTGGTAATATATCCAAAGATATTCTGCTGAATCGCTAAGTTATAATTTTCTAAAATTTGCATTTAAGGGCGAATTACGGTTATTTGGTTACGATTTGTGACCTTGATAATTGTTGAGGATTTTACACAAATTTTGTCCTGATGCAAATCTACTATATAATCTACTCCATTCAAAATCGCTGAACTTATTTCAGAGAACTGAGTAGGCGTTTTTTTACCACTAATATTTGCGGAAGTAGATATGATAGGCTTTCCAAATTGAGCAATCATCTTTTTACAAAAATCATCTGAAGCAATTCGAATCGCAATCGTATTGTCTTTTCCAATCGCATTTTTTGCAATTCCTAAGGGTTGTTCATAAACAATTGTGGTAGGGTTTCGGGCTTTTTTTAATATCTCTAGAGCTTTATCAGGAACCTCAGCCACATACTTTTTTAACATTTCTAGAGAATTTACCAAAACAACCAAACTCTTGCTCTCTTCTCTTTGTTTGACCTTATATATTTTTGATACCGCTTTTACCGAAGTAGCATCACAACCAATTCCCCACACCGTGTCAGTAGGATAGAGCAAAACTGAATCTTGCTCCAAATTATTTTTTATCATGTCATTCATATTCTACTGCTGATATTTTTGCTTTAACCAACCTAAAACAAACTCTAATTTTTCTTCAGAAGCTTGATCTAAGCTCTGCAAACACAAAAACAATTTGTTCTTTTTCCTAGACAATACATTCAATTTTAGCTTCAATCCAAACATCGAGCGTTTGTAGTTTTGTATGTATAACATTTGGGTATCTGACTTCAAGACACAGGTCTTATTTTGAATTTCTAAATGATTAGCTAAACCCTGCGGGGTAAATTGTTTTCTATGTCTGAATTTATATTTTATATTTTTCTTTTCAACCTTTTTATTTTCTTTAAAATAATTCTTTAAGGTTGATTTCCTTATGGGTGCAGGAAGATGATTAAATTTATAATATTTAGAAAACCCCAGTATTTTTGCGCTTTTTTCTTGTGCTTTGGTATGTGTTGCTTTTTTCTTTTTTTTCTTTTTAAATATTTTTTCAGCTAAACGTTTGTGAAAAATATTTTTTCTAAATCTATTCCAACTTCCTCTAATTACTGGATTTCCATCAATAAAAAAATCTTCTAACTGAACCGTTTTAAGAAGGAACATATCGTCGTTAAAATAAATGAAGTGCTCCGATAGATTGGGAACTTTATAGAGCTTCGTTTCTATTGGTCTACAATTAAATACAGGTAAGTATTCCAAATGACCTTTGAAAATATCAGTGTGATCAATAATAAAAACATTACGATAGGAACCTGAAGTTTTATTTCTGATAAAATCAGGGGTCTGTTTGTCAGTTATGATATAAATATTTCTAACAAAATCCGCATACTTTAAAATTGAATCCACCGTAAACTGGATTTCATTTACTTGATCATATCGAGTTCTAAAACCAATAGAATTTGTCTTTTGAGTATCTTTTATATATTGATTCATTTTATCTTGATGCGCCGAATCTCTTCCATCTACCCATGTTACAACTACATCTACATCCATATTTATTAGTCTATTTTTATATCAAATCGTCTTTTATATTTTTGTAATTCTTTTTTCTCCAGTTGGAATTTTTGGCAATTCTAAATAGTCTCCCACGGCTTTATTGTATTCCTGTGGATAAAAATCTTTTCTTCCATCCGAAGGGTAAAAAGTCATTTCTCCAAAAATGATTTTATTATTTATATAATATAAATCAACTCTAACAAAAGGAAATTCATCAGACAATATTTCTGCCAAGCGAATCATTTCTTGTAAAGCTTCTGGCTTCTCTAGTTCTTTATCAATACTTTTCTTCAAAGAAACATTTCTAAAAGGTAATTTGTTAAAGTCTAAATCATAAAAAGCTCTTTTATGGTTTTCTGATCGGTCTAAATGTATTTCTAAAAACTTAGCAACTCCTTTGAAACAATAAAACTTATAATCTACTAATGAGGACTTCCCTTCTTCTTTGAGTAATTTTTCAGCAATGATTCTTGGTCGTATATTTTTATATGCCCACTCTTGACCTGTTCTGAAATACTGATTGGTACGAAGCCATTTCAAAAACTTTTTTTTAGCTTTAAATTGATCAACCTTAGACTTATCATGTACAATTAAATTGTGACTTGACGAATGTGTCGCTTTTAAGATAAATTCTTCTGGTAGTTGATCAAAATTCACTTCTGAGGCTTTATCATACACCCCTAAAAGTTCATTTAAATATTTTTCACCAATTTTTTCCTTGACGTAAGACCTTACTCCATATTTATCTGCCAACTGTGTTAGTATGTCCGGTTGATAAAACACTTTGTACCACTGAATTTTTTCATTAAACTCCTTTGGGTCTTTTAAGTTTAATTTTTTACCCGTAAAATATTCGTAGGCATAACATGCGTATATATTGGCTGGTAAAAAAGTCATCTTCTTTAAAAACCTTAATGTAAATCGGCGAAGTTTGGTGTTCATTTTAATTATAGGTTGCTAAAACGGTTCAGTTACTCTTTTTACTATTGGTTGGCTAAAATACACATTATTTGTATTGTATCGAATATTTAAACCTTGAGGCCAATTAACAAATAAGTATAATTAAAAATAATTATTCAAATACTTAACATAATTATTTATTCCTTTGTGCTTCTAAAGCTAAAACGTGTAAAAATGAAAATAGTTATTTATACTGCCATTTTTGGAAAAAAAATTGGACTTTTTAAGCAACCTGATTTTAAAAACACAACCTATATATGTTATACTGATCAAGATCTTACATCGAAACATTGGAGTATAGAAAAAGTAAAACCTTGGTTTAAAGATCCTACCAGAAACAATAGGTATGTAAAGATTCTACCTCATTTGTTTTTTAAAGATTATGATTTAAGTATATATATTGATGCTAATTATTTAGTTATTGGAGATATTTCAAACCTTATAAATGAAGTTTGTAAGCATCATTTATTTACCTGTTTTAATCACGATTTAATAACTGGAGATACACGAAATTGTGCCTACAAAGAACTTAACCACATTTTACACTTAGGAAAGCAAAGAGGTGTTTTTAAAGACGATCCTGAAACCATGAAGAGACAAATGAAAAAATATAGAGCAGAAGGATATCCAGAAAACAATGGCTTGATTAGAGGCTCTGTATTGATTAGAAAACACAACAATTCTAATGTGATTAACTTTATGGAACAATGGTGGAGCGAACTAAACACAGGTAGTCGTAGAGACCAACTTAGCTGTAATTACGCAGCTTGGAAAACAAATTTCACTATTAACTACCTGCCCGGTAATGGTGTAAGAGGAAATAAATGGTTTTTTAATTTAGGATCTAATAGATCTAATTTCTCAAAAAAAATAGCACAATACAAGATTAAAAGATTTTTGAGCATATACAAATTCAATTGACTTGTAAATCCTTTTTAATTTCTTTAAAAATTACTTTAAAGCTTCTAAGAAAATATCCGCAATGTGATCTTCAGTATATTTTGTTTCAATTAATTGTCCTGCTTGCCGTCCTATTCTATTTATTTTATCTTTATCAGACTTTAAATTTATAATAGTATTTGCTAATGCTTTTGGAGAATTATCAATTAGCACTATGTTTTCTTCACCTGTAAAAATTTCCTTTATTCCTGGAGTATTTTTGGTTATGATACATTTGTGCATTGCCGCATAGTGCCATACTTTATTAGGAACAACAATATCTGTTTTAAATGATTTTCCAAAAACCCCCAAACAGACATCATATTTTGATATTTCAGTGTTTAATTCTTCATACTTAACCCATCCTTTTAACAACACATTGGTTAATTTATGCTCTTCTATCTTGCTCTTTATTCTCTTAAATTGAACTCCACTACCAATAAGCTCAAACTTTATATCTTCTACATCTCTGAGTAAAATAGCACAATCAATTATTACATCAACTCCTTGTAAAGGGATAAAACTTCCATAAAAACCAATGCTAAAAATTTCACTTTTAACTTGTGATGAAGATTTAGTATTAAACGTATTCGTATCAACTCCAATAGGCAATACTTTAATTTTTTCTTCAGGAACAAAAAACATTTTAGAAAAATATTTTTTGTGTAAGAGCGTATCCGTAAGTAAAACATCAACTTTATGAAATGGAATAAGATCTAACCAATATTTTATAGGAGCTTTCCAAAAATGACCATAATCAATGACTTTTGTCATAAACTTTGAGATTAATGGATCAAAAACAATAGGCTTAGAAGTATGTTTTTTAATCAGTTTAATATCTTGATGTCTAAAAGGGGGTACATATATAAAGTCTACATCTTTTTCTAAAGTTGAGAAATATGCTTTATCAAAATCTCTTCTTTTTTTAAATTCATACAAGCGAACTTCTATATCGTCTCTTTTCTTCAAACCATTTATTAGAACTCTAACTCTGTTATAGTCCAAATGTATCTTCCCTACAAACAAAATTTTCATCAGATATATATTTTAAGTTCCTTTTTACAAATATGATGAATCTAACACATAGTTTTTATATTTTTGTAAAAACATTTTAAAATGGCAACTATCTCAATTATCATCAGTACTTATAACGCTCCTAAGTGGCTAGAAAAAACATTGTGGGGTTACAACCAACAGACTTATACTAATTTTGAAATGGTTATTGCTGATGATGGTTCTAAGCATGAAACTATAGACTTAATTAATTCTATTTCAAAAAAAGTTAATTACTCTATTAAACATATTTGGCATGAAGATAATGGATTTCAAAAATCACAAATTCTTAACAAAGCTATTGTTGCCTGTTCAACAGATTACATTTTAATGTCTGATGGTGATTGTATTCCAATGCCTAATTTTGTAGAAACACATGTTCTTAAAAAAAAAGAAGGATGTTTTCTTTCAGGGGGATATCATAAACTTCCTATGGATTTATCAATGTTAATCACTAAAGAAGATGTTGAAAATGGAAACTGTTTTGACAAATCTTGGTTAAAAGAAAATGGAATGAAGAGTTCTTTTAAAAACAACAAAATTAACGCTTCTATAACTAAAAGCACTTTTTTAAACTTTGTTACACCAACCACTCCTAGCTGGAATGGTCACAATGCATCTGGCTGGAAAAAAGACATAATAGCTGTTAATGGTTTTGATGAACGCATGCAATATGGAGGACAGGATAGAGAGCTTGGAGAGAGGTTGGTTAATTTTGGCATCAAACCCATACAAATAAGATACAGTACCGTTTGTTTACATTTAGATCATCCTAGAGGTTATGCCACTGAAAAATCCATTAATAAAAATTTAGCGATACGAAAAGAAACCAAAACACTCAATAAAAAATATACCAATTTTGGTATTAACAAATAATTAGGAAAAAGAATTATTTATTTAGTAAAACCAACGCACTAAGAGACATGAGGTTTATTCAAAAAATAATCTGTTCATTATATAAAAAGAATTATAACAAAGCAGCAAACTACCCTAGTTTGCAAAAAAATCTTGACTTTTTATTTCACCAATTGGTTGATGAAAAAAAACAAATTCAAATTTTATTTTATAGATCTCTGGGATTTTACAACAGTTTTAACAATCCTAAGACATTCAATGAAAAGATACAATGGCTAAAAATAAATGATAGATCTGAACTACACACTTTATGTGCAGACAAATTATTAGTTAGAGAGTACATAAAAGAACAAATAGGAGAAAAATATTTAATCCCCTTATTGTACAAAACTCAAAACGTTTATGATTTAAACATTAATCAGCCTAAAATAAAAGAACCTTGCATTATAAAAACAAACCATGATAGTGGAACTTTTGTTATTATAAAGGACTCCAAAGAGGAATTAGATTGGGGAAAAATTCAGAAAAAACTCAAAAAATCACTCACTAGAAATTATTACTTTAGATGGTTTGAGTGGCAATATAAAAACATCAAACCCTATGTTATTATAGAAAAATTATTACAAGATTCCAATGGAAAAATACCCGTAGACTATAAGTTTCATTGCTTTGAAGGTAAGGTAGAATATATTCAAGTAGATATTGATAGAGATACGAATCACCGTAGAAATATTTATGACCCTAATTGGAATTTGTGTAACTTTATTATTGACTGTAAAAACGGAGAACCTCAATCTAAACCTGAGAATTTAGACAAAATGATGGAGATTGCCTCTAAATTGGCATCAAAATTCTCATATGTTAGAATAGATCTCTATAATGTAAACAATGTAATATATTTTGGAGAAATTACATTCCATTCAACATCAGGGCATCAACCATTTATTCCAAAATATTATGATAAATATTGGGGAGATAAAATCAATTTGAACTCTTCACTTATTAAAAACCTTTAAAAAGAAAAACTGCTATAAATGTCTAAAATACTTGCTTTTGATTTCGGAACGGTAAGAACTGGATTGGCTGAAACAGATGATTTAAAGATGATGGCTTTTGGATTGGATACCATCCCAACCAAAGAAGTTTT
>Ga0209136_1000223_pt1 | contig 42383 bp, 38 predicted proteins | sample SaaInl0LU_22_DNA_FD_184640 | JGI IMG/M metagenome (GOLD analysis project Ga0209136, IMG submission 184640) | Marine microbial communities from expanding oxygen minimum zones in the Saanich Inlet - ESP_90LU_22_DNA (SPAdes) (version 2) | ecosystem: Environmental > Aquatic > Marine > Intertidal... | reverse complement strand
TTATTGGCGTCACAACCGATAGCCTATTAGACAGGCAGGGAGGCTAAATGGACAAGCAGCAAGAGTTTGTTTTAAGAACAATCGAGGAGCGCGGCGTAAAGTTCGTAAGACTGTGGTTTACGGACGTCGCTGGATCACTTAAGTCGGTGGCTGTGGCCCCTGCTGAGATCGAAGGAGCCTTCGCAGAAGGCATCGGATTCGACGGTTCCTCGATCGAAGGTCTCGCCAGAAACTCAGAAGCTGACATGCTTGCCGTTCCAGACCCTTCCACCTTCCAAATCCTGCCCTGGCGCGGAACTGTCGACCCTGCCGCAAGGATGTTTTGCGATATCGCCACTCCCGATGGACAGCCTGCAGCCGCAGACCCGAGAAACGTTTTGAGGCGGACCCTTGCCAAGGCAGCGTCGATGGGCTTCAGTTTTTACGTTCATCCGGAAATTGAGTTTTACCTTTTGAAATCAAGTTCGGTCGATGAAACCGGAGAACCTGTCCCAGTGGACAACGCCGGATATTTTGACAATGTTCCAGGTGGAACAGCGCACGACTTTAGGCGTCGCGCAGTGACCATGCTCGAGCAATTGGGCATTTCAGTTGAATTTTCCCACCATGAGGGCGGGCCGGGTCAGAACGAAATTGACTTGCGCTACTCCGATGCTCTTTCCATGGCTGACAACATCATGACTTTCAAAACAGTGATCAAGGAGGTGGCAATAGAGCAGGGCGTTTATGCAACATTTATGCCAAAGCCATTCACTGCACACCCGGGTTCCGGCATGCACACACACTTCTCGTTGTTTGAGGGGGACAAGAACGCATTCTTCGATGCTGCGGCCAAGTACCACCTCTCAAACACGGCCCGTCAGTTTATGGCCGGCGTTCTAAAGCATGCGCCCGAGATCACCCTGGTGACCAACCAGTTCGTAAACAGCTACAAGCGCCTCTGGGGCGGGGGAGAAGCGCCAAGCTACGTAAGCTGGGGTCACAACAACCGAAGTGCCTTGGTTCGAGTCCCATTGCACAAGCCCGAGAAGTCTCAGTCCACAAGGATTGAGTATCGAGCTATGGATGCGGCTGCGAACCCATATTTGGCCTACTCACTTCTTCTGGCCGCTGGTCTAAAGGGGATCGAAGAGAATTACGAGCTGCCTGACGAGACCGAGCAGGACGTCTGGGCGCTTTCCAACATGGAGCGCAAGGCGCTTGGCATTGAAGCCCTTCCTCAGTCTCTAGATCACGCCATCAAGAAGCTAGAGGAGTCTGAGCTTGTGGCTGAGGTCTTGGGCGAGTCTGTGTTCAATTTTGTGCTTGCAAACAAGCGCAACGAGTGGGCTGACTATCGTGCTCAAGTCACGCCGTACGAGATCGAGCAAAACCTCAAAACTCTCTAAATGGCTGCTCCCGCATCCGGCTCACCTCGCGCCAATTCGCTGAGCGAAATTGCGAAGCTTGGCTTTGAGTCGCTTTCGGCTGCGAGAACTGACCTCGAAAGACTCACTGAGCTTGTTGGCAAGCACGCCGACACCTGCACCGAAGCCTTGGCTTTTTCCGCCTCACCAGACCGGGCACTTGCTCACCTGCTCAGGCTGCTAGAGGTAGCACCAAGTGAATCATTGGAGCTTGTTGCAAAGTCTGATTCCTGCGGCAGACTGATGCGCCTTCTGGGTGCTTCTGAGGGGGTTGCCGAAGGCTTCCTGAGGCAGCCAGAGACAATGGAGTTTCTGGGTCGAAAGCCAGCCTTACCAAACTCGCTCAGCCTAGCCACTAGTAACCGTGTTGCGCTTAGGGTTTCCTATCGTCAGCAGCTGGCTCGGATAGCGGACTGGGATTTGTCGCAAGAGAGTCCGGAGGCAGCGGTGACGGCAGTAGTTGCGGCTCTGTCGGATCTGGCTGACGCGGCTTTAGAGGCCGGACATGCCTTAGCAAGGTCTGAGCTTTTGAACGAAGGCCGAATTAGTCAGCAGGACTCAGAAGGCACCCAACTGGCGGTTATCTCAATGGGCAAGTGTGGGGCGCGAGAGCTGAACTACGTCAGTGACGTTGATGTGATCTATGTTGGCTCCGGAACCTCTGACAATTTTATTGATGTTGGCACCAAAATTGCCCAGAGACTGGCGTTGGTAATAAATGAGTCAGATCGAGAGCCAGGTTTGTGGGAGGTTGATCCAAACCTTCGACCTGAAGGCAAGGCTGGCGCACTCGTAAGAACCGTTGATGCGCACGTTGCCTACTATGAAAAGTGGGCAAAGAGCTGGGAGTTTCAAGCACTGCTCAAGGCTCGTGTTTCTGCCGGTGATGCAGCGCTAGGTGCCGAGTATCTCGATAGGGTCTGTCCGCTAATTTGGACCAGGCACGGCGGTTCAAACATTGTTCAGGACGCGCGGGCAATGCGCAAACGCGTTATTGAGAACATCCCAGTTCAGGAACGCGATCAAAACCTAAAGCTTGGTCGCGGGGGATTGCGTGATGTCGAGTTCACAGTTCAACTACTGCAGTTGGTGCACGGTGTTTCCGATCCAAATCTTCGCTCTTCTGGCACATTCGAGGCTATCGCCGCTCTATCAGAGGCGGGACTGCTTTCGCGGCAAGATGCCGCTGATCTGCAATCGCTATATCGCAGACTTCGGGCGATTGAACACCGGCTGCAGTTGGTGCGACTTAGAAGAACTCACCTGGTGCCAGTCGAAGAGTCGGAACTGAGAAGAATCGCGCGAGCGCTGCATCACAGTTTCAGCGCGGATGACCTGCAAGCCAGCTGGCTCCAGGCGAAGGGTCAGGTTGCTAAACTCCACGACTCGGTGTTCTACCGACCCCTGTTGTCGGCTACCGCCGACCTTGACCCCGGTGAAGTTTTGCTTTCAGACCAGGACGTTGAAAGCCGGCTCAGGTCGCTTGGGTTCCTCGACCCAGAAGGCGCCAACCGGCACCTGAAGGCGCTCAGCCAAGGGGTATCAAGACGGGCTACCATCCAACGTAGCTTGCTGCCGGTTTTGATTAGGTGGATGGCAGAGGGTGTTTACCCCGACCGGGCGCTGCTTAGCTTCCGAAGGCTCTCGGAGCAACTCGGAGATGCGCACTGGTTCTTGAAGATGCTTCGGGACTCATCCGGCGCTGCAGAACGGCTCATGAGAGTTCTAGCATCCTCAAACTTCATAGCCAGGCTGCTCGAATACACACCTGAATCCAGCTCATGGTTCGGCGAGGAAAGTCAACTGGAACCAAGCTCTCGAGATGAACTCGAGGTGGAGGCATTGGCAATTCTGAAGCGCAGTCAAAACCCAGATAAGACTGCCGAAAGCCTAAGAGTTATTCGCAGGCGTGAGGTACTGCGAATAGCGATCGGAGCAACCCTGGGTGTTACAAACTTGAAGCAAATCTCCAGTGCACTGAGTGATGTGAGCGAGGTTTACCTTTCCAGCATGATGCAGCTTGCGTTGCGGTCTGTTGACTCAGAACTCGATGTTGGGATCGTTGCAATGGGACGCTTGGGTGGCAAGGAGCAAGGCTTTGGATCCGATGCGGATGTGATTCTGGTTTATCGAAGCGATAATGAGTTCGCTCAGCGGGATGCAGAGTCGGCTGTTGCCAAGCTCTTATCTCTTGTAAAAGACTCAATACTGGAGTTTGAAATCGATCTTGACCTTCGGCCGGAGGGTAAAAACGGTCCGAGAATCAAGTCGCTGGCAGCCTATGCCGGTTACTACGAGAAATGGGCTGAGACTTGGGAGTTCCAGGCCCTGTTGCGTGCTCGGACCATATCTGGAACAAATCAGCTTCAGGAGGAATTTACCGAGCTCATCGACAAGTATCGGTATCCGACGGAACTAAGCAATAAGAAGTTGGTGGACATCCGCCTGATGAAGGCACGAGTCGAAAATGAGCGTCTTCCCCAAGGGGCTGACGCTGCCAGACACCTAAAACTTGGCAAGGGTGCAGTCAGCGACATCGAGTGGCTGGTTCAGTTTCTGCAGCTTCGCTATGTCGGGCAATTTCCAGGCCTGAAGGGGCTGGGCACAATTGAGAACCTTCACCAGCTGACCGAAGTTGGAAAAATCGATTCTGCTGACGCCGCAATACTCGAGGCTGCTTGGACACTGGCCAGCAGACTGCGAAGCGCCCAGGTGTTGGCAGGCGACCGGTCCAACGACCAGCTCCCCATAGACCGATCTCAGCTTGAAGCCATGGCCCGAATCTTGGAGTTTGCTCCCGGCTCAGCTACCGAGCTGGAGGAGCTGTATTTGGCGACAACCAGAAGAGCACGCATTGTCTTTGAGAGGCTATTCGCCCAGTAGCGAAGAATCGAAAAAAGGCCAGGCAGATTTCTCCGCCTGGCCTTCAATCTTTTAAGTTCTAGACGCTGTAGTAAAGCTCGAACTCGTAAGGGTGAGGGCGCTGGGCCATTGGCTTCAGCTCCTTCTCGCGCTTGTAGTCGATCCAGTTCTCAATCAGGTCCTTAGTGAAGACATTGCCTTCCATCAGGTACTCGTGGTCAGCCTCTAGCGCCTTTAGAACGGACTCTAGGTCACCTGGAACCTGTGGAATTGCCTTTGCTTCCTCTGGAGGAAGCTCGTATAGGTCCTTGTCGACTGGCTCGTGTGGCTCAATACGGTTCTTGATTCCGTCGATGCCCGCCATCATCATTGCCGCGAAGGCAAGGTATGGGTTTCCAGCACTGTCCGGTGCACGGAACTCGATGCGCTTTGCCTTCGGGTTTGATCCGGTCATTGGGATGCGAATTGCAGCCGAACGGTTACCAGCAGAGTAAACAAGGTTCACTGGAGCTTCGAAGCCTGGGACTAGTCGGTGGTATGAGTTAATCGATGGGTTGGTGAATGCCAACAGGCTTGCTGCGTGCTTCAGGATTCCACCGATGTACCAACGGGCTAGGTCGGATAGCGAGCCATAGCCGGCCTCGTCGTAGAACAGTGGCTTGCCGTCTTTCCATAGTGATTGGTGAACGTGCATGCCGGAACCGTTGTCGTTGAACAGTGGCTTAGGCATGAAGGTCGCGCTCTTGCCGTACTGGTGAGCAACGTTCTTCACGATGTACTTGAACTTGAGTAGGTCATCCGCGCTCTTGACTAGGGTGTCAAAGCGGTAGTTGATCTCACACTGTCCAGCTGTCCCAACCTCGTGGTGGCTTCGCTCGACGCTCAGGCCAGCTGCCTCAAGCTCAAGCACAATAGCGTCACGAATGTCAGCCAGGTGGTCAACTGGCGAAACCGGGAAGTAGCCGCCCTTATGAGGAGTCTTGTTTCCTAGGTTGCCGCCCTCTTCCTGACGAGCTGTGTTCCAGGCACCCTCGATCGAGTCGACGATGTGGAATGCGGTGTGTGACTTCACTTCGTAGCGAACGTCATCGAAGATGAAGAATTCAGCCTCAGGCGCGAAGAAAGCGGTGTCAGCGATGCCAGTTGACTGCAGGTAACGCTCAGCCTTATGAGCCACCTGTCTTGGGTCGCGGTGGTACAACTCACCATTACGTGGGTTGTAGATGTCAAAGTTCATGATCAGAGTCTTCTCAACCCTGAATGGATCTTCCCAGGCAGTTGTCACGTCTGGAATCAGCTGCATGTCACTCTCGTGAATGGAGGCGAAGCCGCGAATCGACGATGCATCGAACAGCTGTCCGTTTGCGAAGAACTCTTCGTCAATCTGAGACACTGGAAGGTTGAAGTGCTGCTGCACTCCAGGAAGATCTGTGAATCTAACATCAACAAACTTGATGTCATTGTCCTTGATGTACTGAAGTACTTCTGAGGCGGTCTTGAACATGGTGCTCCATCTCCTTTGTCACGAGTGACGATATGAATACTGAAAATTTACTGCTGCAATGTTTCGGGAATGTTAAACCTTGCGCTTTGGTGCCCGAACCTTATTTGGGTCAATTCCCTTTGGAATTGGAACCGAAGCGTGTGATCCAAGTGCGTCCAGTCGGTTTGAAACAGCAGCTACTTCCGAACGGCTTAGCGTCTTCGGGAGTTTGTAGACGTGCTTGAGCAATTTGTGCAGCCTTACGCCTGAGCCGTCTGCAGCTACGTGAACCTTGTGCACGGTTGCTCCGGTAGCAGCGCGCTGCACCTTTCTGGCTTCATCTTCAACCATCTGGTGAAGTTTTGCGGAGGAGCCTTCAGAAATAAGAACCACGCCTGGCCTGCCGATCATGCGATAGACCGCTTCCCGGTTCCTACCGTTGATGGCAACCGGCATTGGACTGGTTCGCCAGCCTCTACGAATTTGAGAATCCAGCACTGCTCCGACGGCACCTGACTGGCCCTCGATTTGCATGTAGGCATTTTTCTCGGCCTTGTTGCTCATGACAATCATGGCAACCAGCACGCCCGTAATGAGGCCAGACAGCCCCCACAGCACTGTCGTGAACACGCTGCCGTCACTTGTTATGAAGCCAACGCCGAGTCCAACTGCAATTCCAAGCAGTAGAACCAGCACGGCAAGCCAAGCTGACGACGGGTCCGATTTCGCAGTTACTTTATATACGCGCCATAACTGTCTGAAGCGCCCTGGAGGTTTCTTATCTTTAGCCACGGAACTAGTTTAGTCAGGCGACGGCGCTTGCTTGTGCGAACTCGACCTTGTCTGCCAAGTGCTTTAGTTCTTCTGGAATCTCGCGTCCCTTAGAAATCATGGATTTTGCCCATAGTCTTCCGGCGCGGTAGCTGGAACGAACAAGTGGACCGGCAAGAACACCCAGGTAGCCGATTTCTTCAGCTGCTTGTGAAAGCTCTACGAACTCCTGCGGCTTCACCCAACGTTCTACTGGATGGTGCCTAGGGGAGGGGCGAAGGTACTGAGTAATTGTGATGATGTCAGTCCCGGCATCGTGAAGGTCCTGCAGAGCCTGTAGCACCTCTGGAATTTCCTCACCCATGCCCAGGATGAGGTTTGACTTGGTAACCATGCCAGCATTTCGACCTTGAGTTAGAACGTCAAGCGAGCGTTCGTAGGTAAAGGCCGGGCGAATGCGTTTGAAGATTCTTGGAACAGTCTCAACGTTGTGAGCAAAAACCTGTGGTTTGGCATCGAATACCTTCTGCAGAAGCTCCGGCCGTCCCGAAAAGTCCGGAATTAGAATCTCAACGCCGGTTCCAGGCGACTTCTTGTGGATTTGACGAATAGTCTCGGCATAGAGCCAGGCTCCTTCGTCAGGAAGGTCGTCGCGAGCAACTCCGGTTACCGTCGCGTAGCGAAGATCCATTTCCTTGACCGATTTGCCAACTCTTCTCGGCTCATCCGCATCGAAAGCGGCTGGTTTTCCGGTGTCAATCTGACAGAAATCACAGCGCCTTGTGCACTGGCTACCACCGATTAGGAAGGTGGCTTCCTTGTCTTCCCAGCATTCGAAAATGTTTGGACAGCCTGCCTCCTGGCAAACAGTGTGGAGTTCCTTTTCCTTAACTAGGCCCTGGAGTTTCTGGTATTCCGGACCCATTTTCGCCGTGGTGCGGATCCATTCAGGTTTGCGCTCGATGGGCACACTGCTGTTTCTAACCTCTAAGCGGAGGAGTTTTTTGTCTGGATTATGCTCTGGCATTCGGTATTTCTCCCATCAACTGCTCTACAAGCGTAGCTGCTTGAAGCGGAGTTATTTCAGTTCCGGTCAAACGTGAAAGTGTCGTAGTCTTCGCATCATCAATTCCGCAGGCAACAATGTGCTCGTAGGGATCGAGGCTGTTGTTGCAGTTCAAGGCGAAGCCATGCATCGTGACCTTCTCGCTTATTCGAATCCCAATGGCCGCAACTTTTTCTAAACCAGAGTCGGTTTCAACCCAAACGCCAGTTCGCTTCTCAACTCTTTGCCCGACAACACCGAAGTTGGCTATCACCTGAATTAGCACTTCCTCCAGCCATCGAACGTAGGCAACCACATCAATTGGCTGCGGCAAGTGCATGATTGGATAGCCGACGAGTTGGCCGGGGCCATGCCAGGTAATTTTGCCGCCACGGTTTGTTTCGTAAAACGCGGAACCGTCGTCAGGGAGCTCGTGTTCCTCGGTTCTTTTTCCGGCCGTGTAAACAGGGGAGTGCTCCAAAAGCAAGACGGTATTCGGCGTCTTATTGCCTACTACTTCAGCGTGGACACGTTGCTGGAGGTCCATACCAGCTTGATAGTCGAGGAATTCCGGCGCGAAGCTAATCCTTTGAAATTCAGGCATAGCTTCTATCTCTTGGCAATGGGGTGACTAGATTCCCAGTACTGATTCGAACTGACCGTCTTCCAGCCTTGACTTGACAGCCATTAGGTAACGTGAGGCGTCTGCACCATCAATGATGCGGTGGTCATAGCTCAGTGCTAGGTAAACCATCGAACGGATCGCAATCGCATCATTGCCGTCCTGGTCCTTGACAACGGCCGCACGCTTCGTGACGATTCCGGTGCCGAGAATGGCAGACTGCGGCAGGAACACAACCGGGGTGTCGAACAAAGCACCACGACTGCCAGTGTTGGTCAGCGTGAATGTTCCACCCGAAAGCTCATCGGGTGTCAGCTGGTTGTTTCGGGTCCGCTCGGCCATGTCGGCAATTGACTGCGCTAGCTGTGCGATTGTCAAAGACGAAGCGTTCTTGATCACTGGTGTCAGAAGACCGCGCTCAGTCTCGACGGCAAAGGACAAGTTGTCCTGTCCGTGGTAGACGATGTTCGTGTCTTCAACGGTGCTGTTAATTACTGGGTTAGCGGCTAAAGCCTCGGCTGCGGCAAGCGTAAAGAACGGCATGAACGATAGCTTGGTGCCGGCCTTCTGGGTAAACTCCGCTTGGATTTTGGTCCGCAGGTTTGCAACCTTGGTGACGTCCACCTCGACCACTGAAGTTAGCTGAGCGCTTTGCTGCATAGAAGCAACGGCTCGCTCTGCCAAGACCTTGCGAAGTCTTGACATCGGTACGGTTGTGCCACGCAACGGCGATGGAGGCTCTGGGATGTAGCTTGCTTGTGAAGATCCCTGAGTTGCGGTGAGGTCTTCCTTACGGATTCTCCCTCCGACCCCGGTGCCCTTGACGGACGCTAGGTCAATTCCCTTTTCGGCCGCCAACTTGCGAACGATCGGCGTTACGTAGCTGGAATCATTATTAGGAACAGCTACTGGTGCAGCAGGTGCGACGGGAGCAGCAGGAACAGGAGCCGGTGCTGCAGGTGCAACAGGAGCAGCAGCCACCGGAGCCGGAGCCGCAGGAGCGGCAGCAGGTGCCTCAACAATAGGGACGGCAGCAACAGGAGCGGGGGCTGCGGGTGCAACAGGAGCAGCAGCAACAGGAGCAGCAGCAACAGGTGCAGCAGCAACAGGTGCAGGAGCGGCAGGGGTCTCAGCAACAGGAGCTGCAGGTTCCGCGGCTGCGACGGCAGGAGCGGCGCCCTCACCGATTACCGCAAGTACCGCGCCGACAGCTACAGTCTCATCCTCTTGAACCATGATTTGCTGAAGTGTTCCAGCGAACGGGGACGGGATCTCCGTGTCAACCTTGTCTGTGGATACTTCAACCAGCGGCTCATCAACAGCCACGGTGTCGCCAACATTCTTAAGCCAGCGGGTCACTGTTCCCTCGGTGACTGATTCACCCAGTGCAGGAAGTGTTACTTCACTCATCGTTCTTACCTAACTGTCCTTGTCTTATTAAGCGTGTGCGTGAAGCGGCTTACCGGCAAGCGCCAGGTGGGCCTCTCCGATAGCTTCATTCATGGTCGGGTGGGCGTGAATCAGCGGGGCCACATCCTCTGGATATGCCTCCCAGTTCACGATTAGTTGCGCTTCGCCAACCTGTTCTCCGGCTCGGGATCCGATCATGTGGAAACCGATTACCGGTCCATTCACCTCACGGATTAGCTTGATTACTCCAGCAGTACCCAGGATGTTGCTCTTACCGTTTCCGGCAAGGTTGTATTCGTAAATCGAAACCTTGTCCGCGCCAAACTTCTCCTTGGCCTGAGCTTCTGTGAGTCCCACTGATGCAATTTCTGGCTCGCAGTATGTGACGCGTGGGATACCCATCTCGTCCACAACTATTGGATTGAGGCCAGCAATTTCCTCAGCGACAAAGATTCCCTGCATGAAGCCCCTGTGGGCCAACTGCAAACCCGGGACGATGTCTCCCGCTGCATAAACCCCGGGAACATTGGTTTCTAGGCGGTCGTTGGTCAGCACCCAGCCGCGCTCCATGGCGATGCCCTGCTCTTCGAACCCAAAGCCGGTGGCGTTTGGTCCACGTCCCACGGCTACCAGCAGAATGTCTGCCTGCACCGAGTCGCCTGACTCAAGCTCTACAGTGACGCCAGCTTCATTCTGGGTGACCTGCTTGAACTTGTTTCCTAGCTTGAAATCGATGCCGCGCTTCTTGTAGGCACGCTCCAGACCCTTGCTCATCGCTGGATCCTCATTTGGCACGAGTCGGTCAAGACCTTCGATGATGGTGACCTCTGCGCCGAAAGAGCGCCAGATTGATGCAAACTCAACTCCGATAACTCCGCCGCCAAGAATGGCAACCTTCTGAGGAACCCAGTCCATCTGAAGTGCCTGGTCGCTGGTGATTACTCGGCCACCAATTTCGATTCCGAGGGTCTTGGTTACAGATCCAGTGGCCAAGAGAACGTTCTTGCCCGTGTAGGTCTCACTGCCGACAGTGACGGTCTTGGGTCCGGTCAGGCGACCCTCGCCTTGAATCGAAGTGATGTTCTTCGAACCAACCAGTCCGGTTAGTCCCTTATAAAGCTTGTCAACGATGGAGTCGCGGTACTTATTTACCTGGACCATGTCGATGCCCTGGAAGGCAGCGGTCACGCCGTAGTGCGCAGCCTCTTTCGTGGTGTCGGCTACCTCAGCTGAGTGCAACAACGCTTTAGTCGGGATACAGCCGCGGTGTAGGCAGGTGCCCCCGAGCTTGTCCTTTTCGATTAGCGCAACGGATAATCCAAGTTGGGCTCCGCGCAAAGCGGCGGCATAGCCACCACTTCCGCTGCCAAGGATTACAAGGTCAAAAGTATTCTCTGCCAATTTAGCTCCAAAAAACGCGGCCTATTACCCGCAGAAGTCTACTACCTAGTTATCAGCAAGGTTTTGCGCGAGCTGCACAAGCGTGCGAATCGCAACTCCCGAGGCGCCCTTTGGCACAACCCCATAGGGAGCGCTGTCATTATTGGCCGGGCCGGCAATGTCAAGGTGAGCCCAGGACGCATCCTCGGCAACAAATTCGCTTAGGAACCATCCGGCTATGAGCATTCCGCCGGCTCGATTGCCGATCTTCACATTTGCGATATCTGCCAAGTCAGAATCAAGTAGTGGGCGCAACTCTCCCGGAAGCGGCATCTCCCAAATCAGCTCTCCCACCTGCGCACCGGCTTCCTTCACAAGCTCTATTGCGGAGCCACGGCCCATCAGTCCGGCGTATCGGTTACCCAGAGCAATCGTTGCCGCTCCGGTCAGCGTTGCCACATCTACTATGTGATCGGGGTTAAGTTCGGCTAGAACAGTAAGACCATCACCTAGGACCAGTCGACCCTCTGCGTCCGTGTTTAATACCTCGACTGTCTTGCCGTTTCTCATTTTGAGGACATCGCCAGGCCTTGTTGCCTGGCCGGATGGCATGTTCTCGGCCAAGCACATAATGGCTGTTACCGTAACCGGAATCTGCTGCTGGGCAATGGCGAGAATGGCCGCCATTACGGTGGCCGCACCGGCCATGTCGTATTTCATGCCGACCATTGATTCTGCTGGCTTGAGGGATAGCCCACCGGTGTCGAAGGTGATTCCCTTCCCGACCAGGCCCAGGTGCTTGGAACCGCCGCGGTAGGTCATTTTCACTAGCCTTGGTGGCCTCACTGAGCCGCGCCCAACGCCAAGTATGCCGCCGCATTTTTCTTCTACTAGACGCTCGTCGTCCCAAATCTCAACTTCGATTGGTAGGTGCTTTGCGTGGTTGGCAGCTATTTCGGCAAGTTTTTGTGGCCAGAGGTCATTGGCCGGCGTGTTTATCAGTTCACGCGCAATTACCACCTGGGTGGCGATCTGGATCGCCCGTTCGATCTCTAGCGATTCAAATTCTGGCTTGACCATCAGGGTCACTGTCTGCAGCTTGGTTTTGCTCGCTTTGTAACTGTTCGGTGTCTCGGCCCCTAGCGCAGCTCCTTCAGCCGCTTCCAGAATCTCACTCTCGCATGCCAGAGTCAGGTCAATCACTAATTCGGCTAGGTCCTTTGCAGAGCGAACCGCCGCCGCTGCAAAATTGCGATAGTTGATGTCAGCACCGCAACCAACCATAAGAAATGCGGAAGATTCTCCGGGAATTCGGGTCACCTGCTCAGACTTGCTCAGAGCTCCGAAGTGCTCAAGGGTGTCCTGGGTGATGTTTGCGGCCAAGCCCTGTGGTCCGGTGTCCGTGAGTGCAGCTGCGACATGGCTGGCGGGGGTAGATATTGTGCTGAGCGAGATAGTGTGCATGGCCACAAGTTTAGGTCGGTTACTATTGTTTCGTGGAAGCGTCATACAAGATTATTGGGCAGCCAGAAGTCCCTAGCGGGCTTCCAATGGTGGCGCTTATAAATGGCTTTAGTGACGCAGGACAAACGGTGTCTCAACTATCAACCCACCTTTTTGGTCAGCTGGATTCAGAAGAGATAGTCCGTTTTGACAACGACGAATTCCTTGACTACCGATCACGGAGACCTTCGCTCTATTTTGAGAAGGACCACATCGAGTCCTACGAACCTCCGTCACTGGCTGTCCACCTGGTCTTCGATGAGGCTCAGCAGCCATTCTTGCTGCTGGAGGGTTACGAGCCAGATCTTAGGTGGGAGCGATTTGCAAGCTCAATTCTTGAGCTAATCAAAAAATATCAGATCAAGAACTTCACCTGGGTGCACTCGATTCCGTTCCCGATTCCTCACACAAGACCCGCTGGCGTTACCGTCTCTGGTAATCGCGTTGACATGATTCAGAGGTTCTCTGAGTGGAAGCCTCAAACCCAAGTCCCTGGGAATGTCACACACCTTTTGGAGTATCGCCTCAGTGCCAGTGGCGTTGCGACGGCCGGGTTTGTTCTGCTTGTGCCACATTATTTGGCCGAGAACGAGGTTCCAAACGCGGCCCTAAGTGGAATTGAGCTAATCAGTGCCGCGACCGGCTTGGTCTTCCCATCCGATGACCTTCGCGATGCTGCGACCGAATTTGCCGCAAAGGTAGAGGCGCAGATCGCCGACAACGCGGAGCTAGCGAAGCTGGTACAAACTCTTGAACAGGGGTACTCATCCGGGTCCCAGGGTCCGTCTCGGGCTCCGATTGGAAAGCCTTCCGGAGAGCCTCCCACCGTGGACGAATTGGCTGATGAGCTTGAGAAGTACCTGACAACCATGCGAAACAACACGGATGATCAGGAATAAATCGTCGCTAATTTCGTGTTTTAACGGTATTGCCGCGTATTTAGTGGCATAATAGGGGAAACCCTTTCAGGTCCTTCGACTTGACAAGGGTTTAAAGTCTGCCCGAGATAGAGGAATATCATCGCTACAGCGTCCAAGGCGAAAGCCAAAGAATCCGCCACCACAGGCGCAGTGAAGGCTGCTCCAAAGAAGGCGGCAGCACCTAAGAAGGCAGCTGCGGACAAGAAGCCTGCGGCCACCAAAGCGGCCAAGGCTGCACCGGCAAAAAAGGCACCAGCCAAGGCCACAACAAAGGCTGCTAAGTCAAAGGTCACCGACTCGGTCGAAGACATTGTTTCTGAGGCTTCCGCTGCGGTGGACCTAACAGCTGACGACGCTGAACCAGCAACTGGAGTCATTGAGCTTCCAACCGACGCACTTGTAATCAAGGATGACGAAGATGACATCCCGGTTCAGAACCTGACCATTACTGGCGCCACCGCTGACCCGGTCAAGGATTACCTGAAGCAAATCGGTAAGGTAGCGCTTCTAAATGCTGAGCTTGAGGTCGAGCTAGCAAAGCGCATCGAGGCTGGTCTGTTTGCAGAAGAGAAGCTTGCCACCGACAAAAACCTTGCTCCGGCTGATCGCCGTGACCTGAACTGGGTTGTAAAGGACGGCAAGCGCTCCAAATCACACTTGCTCGAGGCTAACCTTCGTCTGGTTGTTTCACTGGCCAAGCGCTACACCGGTCGCGGAATGCAGTTTTTGGATCTGATTCAAGAGGGTAACCTCGGTCTAATTCGTGCCGTAGAGAAGTTTGACTACACAAAGGGCTTCAAGTTTTCAACTTACGCAACCTGGTGGATTCGTCAGGCGATTACGCGAGCCATGGCAGACCAGGCCAGAACCATTCGTATTCCGGTCCACATGGTTGAGGTCATCAACAAGTTGGCCCGTGTTCAGCGCCAGCTGCTTCAGGACCTTGGCCGCGAACCAACTCCAGAGGAGTTGGCTGCAGAATTGGATATGACACCTGAGAAGGTGGTTGAGGTCCAGAAATATGGTCGCGAGCCAATTTCCCTTTCCACTCCGCTTGGAGAAGATGGCGACAGCGAGTTCGGTGACCTAATTGAGGACACCGAGGCGGTTGTCCCAGCGGATGCAGTCGGGTTCACCATGCTCCAGCAGGAGCTTGAGAGAGTTCTCGATAGCCTTCACCCAAGAGAGGCTGGGGTAATTAGGTCCCGCTTCGGTTTGGGAGATGGTGTCCAGATGACTCTGGATCAAATTGGTGAGAAGTTCGGTGTTACTCGCGAACGTATTCGTCAGATCGAATCTAAAACCATGTCAAAGCTTCGTCACCCGTCAAGGTCGCAACTACTCAGAGATTACCTGGACGGATAAATGCGTACCTTCCTGGCTGTGATGTTCGGGAAGCTCGCCAGGTTGCTAATCCGATTAGTTCGACCCGGCGGAGGTTCCGCACTTCCAGGAGTAATTGCCAACAAAATTCAACCCAAGCTGCTTGCCAACGCGATCAAGAGCATTCCAGGCGGGTTGGTAGTAATTTCTGGTTCCGCGGGGAAATCATCGACCACCAGCTATTTGGTTTCGCTGCTTCAGTCGCATGGACTGAGGGTCTTTACTAACACCAGCACCGCAAACATCCGTCAGGGGCTCGTTGCTGCAATCTTGGCTCAGTCAGATCTCCGCGGCCGAATTGATTTTGACATAGCCGTGCTGGAGTGGGACGAGGGGCATGGGGCCGTCTTGGCCAAAGAGCTACCGATAAAGCTCGCCGTGCTAACCAACGTGCTCTCTGATCAACTTGACCGATTCGTTGATCCGGAAGTGGTCATTGAGATGCTCAAGACCATTGGTTCAGAAGCGGAGTCAGTCCTTATAAATGCCGAGGACAAAAACCTCTGCCAGTTAGATTTCGGCAAATCCCCGCTAGCCTTTGGGGCCGACCGGAAGCAGCTTCCAGCATATGAACTTAGCTACGCTCTAAATTTCGGTCCTCACCCAGCACTTTCACACTTCGTAACCGCAGGTGCTTCCAGTGTCACCGTTCATGGTCTTGGCAAGGAATCTGTCTACGAAACAGTGGCGCTACCAAGCCATCAGGCAATGAACTTAGCTGCAGCCGTCGCTGCTCTCGAGCTCCTAATTGAAGTGGACCCCGAGATTGTCCAGTCAAGGCTGCTCGAGCTACAACCGGTGTTCGCAAGAAATGAAACGGTCGTCGTAGCGGATCGCCAGATTGACCTGCGACTCGTGCAGAACCCAACTAGTTTTCAGAAGAACTTGGATGAACTAGTCGGGGATGAATTGCCGTTGATGCTGATGGCGGGCAGGGATATTCATGATCCAAGTTGGTTGTGGACAGTGGATTTCTCAAAGTTGAATCGGGTCGAGATTGTTGGCGGGTTCAATGCCTCAGATTTGGCATTGCGGCTTAGGTTTCAGGGGGTTGAGGTCGGTCAGGTCATCACCGAAGCCACCGAAGCCGGGGACGTATTCTTGCGCCTCAGTGGTGCGCGTCCAACAGTGCTGTTTAGTGCCGACGCCATGAGGCGCGTCAGAAGACACTGGGGGTTGGCCAAGTGAAAACATTCTTCTCCTTCAAACCTGAGCACTTCAACAACAACGGAGATCAGGGCAACCTTGATGTTCTTCGGTTCTTTCTTGAAGCTCAAGGGTTGCAAGTAAGTGCGACAGATGAAGCAGCAGTTGCTGATTTTGTATTGGTCGGCGATGCCAGCCGGGCTGCTATCAGTCATCATGAGCAGGAGTTGACGCGGTTAATTCCTGTTCTTAGCTCCAGGATTGCAAAGGGGTTGCCAACGCTGTTGGTGGGCTCTAGCTATGAGTTTTTCCTCGGGAAGATTGCAGAGCTTGGCACTCACGCAAGGACCACACGCGTCAGTGAATTCAGGTCAGTTGCGCTCACGGCGGAGCTAACTGTCATGGGCTATCGCAATAGTGAGCTCGCGAGCGGTGATGTTCAGCTGCTTGGGGGATTCATCGCAACGACCCTCTACGGTCCGATACTTGCCAAGAATCCAGAACTGCTTGACTTGGTGCTGCTGCGTTTGGGAGCAGAAAAGGCGAAATGGCCCAAAGATATGTTGGAGTTTGTTACAAAAATTAGGTCAGAGATTAGCTCTGATTGAGGTCGGCGCTTTGGTCGTGCCACTGGATGGTTAGTGGCTCCAGTTTTTCCTTGTTCGCGTTGCCGTGATGCGCGCAGAATAGAAGTTCCCCACCAGCTAGCTCAACCCTCATGTATGCCTGAGCACCACATACGTCGCAGCGATCGCTAACCAGTAGCTTTGTTACTTCAGTTGTATTTTCCATCACGCACTATTCAACCACGCCGCCCTGTTTTTATTCGGCCAGTGGACCATGTTTCGCTAAAGGCGAAGTGGCATGACTAAAGATAAGCGATTCCCAGTTATGGTTTCGGAGTGGAAGATTACTCAGCAAGACACCTGTCGGTCCTAGAGGGCCTCGAGGCCGTTCGCAAGCGTCCGGGTATGTACATTGGCTCCACTGATGACCGCGGTCTGATGCACTGTCTCTGGGAGATCATCGACAACTCTGTTGACGAGGCGCTTGCCGGGCACGGTAGTTCTATAAATGTTGTTATCCACAGCGATGGGTCGATCGCAGTGTCAGACAACGGTCGAGGTGTTCCGGTAGACATCGAACCTAGGACTGGTCTCAGCGGTGTTGAGGTTGTTTTCACCAAGCTTCACGCCGGTGGCAAATTCGGCGGCGGTTCTTACGGGGCATCTGGTGGATTGCATGGTGTTGGTGCATCGGTAGTCAACGCACTCAGTGAGCGCCTGGATGTTGAAGTTGACCGCGATGGTGTCACCTGGGCCATGTCTTTTCACAGGGGAGAGCCCGGGATTTTTGCAGGTCCAGAGCCAGACTCAAGCTTTACCGCCTTCGTCGACAAGAGCGAACTTCGCAAAGTGGGCAAGGTCGCTAAGGGTAAAACCGGAACTCGAGTTCGCTACTGGCCAGACCGACAGATTTTTGAGCCCAGCGCTAAGTTCTCAATGCAGGATCTTGAGTCAAGACTTCGCCAGACTGCGTTCTTGGTGCCGGGCCTGAACTTAGAGGTACTCGATGAGGAATCGGGACAGACCCAGCGGTTCGCGTTTGAAGGCGGGATCGCGGAATATGTTGAGCACCTAAGTAGCGACAGTGCGGTCATGGAAACCAGGCGAATCCAAGAGACTGCACACTTTAGTGAAACCGTCCCAGTGCTCGATGAGGCCAGTGGTGCGATGGCAAGCAAGGAAGTCAAGCGCGAGTGCAAGGTTGACATCGCCCTACGGTGGGGAGGTGGCTTTGACACAACCCTCAAGAGCTTCGTGAACATCATTGCAACCCCAAAGGGCGGCTCTCACGTTGCTGGTTTTGAGCAGGCGCTACTTAAGTCATTCCGAGGCGCCATTGAACAAAACGCCAGAAGACTCAAGGCAACTTCGGTAAAGATCGAGCGTGACGATGTATTTGCGGGTCTCACTGCGGTGGTGTCAGTCAGCTTCCCGGAGCCTCAGTTTGAAGGACAGACCAAAGAAACGTTGGGAACTCCTGGCATAAAGGCCATCGTCGCAGCTGCCGTTAGCAAATGGAGCGATGAGTTACTGACCGGCAAGGTTCGAGGAACTAAGGCGCAGGTTGACGCGCTGCTTGACAAGGTTGTCAGCGAAGCTAAAACACGAATTAGTGCAAGGAGCCTCAAGGACACTCAGCGCCGAAAGAACGCGCTCGAATCATCCTCACTACCTAGCAAGCTGGTTGACTGCCGTGGCAGTGCCACACAGGGAAGTGAGCTGTTTATCGTTGAGGGAGACAGCGCGCTGGGAACTGCGAAGTTGGCACGTGACTCAGCCTTTCAAGCGTTGCTTCCGATACGAGGAAAGATCCTGAACGTCCAGAAGGCATCCTTGTCTGACATGCTCTCCAACGCAGAGTGTGCTGCCATTATTCAGGTTCTCGGGGCTGGTTCTGGCCGCACCTTCGACATCCAGCAGGTTCGCTACGAGAAGATCATTCTTATGAGCGATGCCGATGTCGATGGCGCACACATTCGCACGCTGCTACTGACGTTGTTCTTCAGATACATGAGGCCGCTGGTTGAAGCCGGTCGGGTCTACGCTGCTGTTCCACCGCTGCATCGCGTTGAAACCAGCGGGAAGAACAAACAGGTGATTTACACCTACTCTCAGCAAGAACTTATGGAGCTTTTGAAAAAGCTTGAACAGCAGGGCAAGAGCTATAAGCAGCCGATCCAGCGCTATAAGGGCTTGGGTGAAATGGACGCGGACCAGCTTGCAGAGACCACGATGCAGCCTGCCAATCGCATGCTTCGAAGGATTACCGCAGCAGACGCAGAGGCCGGCGAGCGCACATTTGAACTACTGATGGGTAACGAAGTTGCGCCCCGCCGCGATTTTATTGTTGAATCCGCTGACAACTTTGACCGTGAAAAGATCGATGCCTAGAAGGCCGCCGCCACATACTGGCTGATATCTGTACCGCTCGAGTCTCTTCGCTGATCAACTTCGGGCGTCGCTATCTGCACACCTTCTGAATCAATAATTGTGAGGCTTGTTCCAGCCCACCCAGCGAAGTAGAGCTGATCTTCACCTTTCAGGAAACGGTGACATCTAACTCCCTGGGTCGCCCTTCCTTTTCTTGGATAAGCGGACAACGGCGTGATTTTCAAGGACCCAGGGTCTGTGGCTCCAAGAGCCTGTGAATCATTTGCGACTGTTATCAGGTGTGCATCTTCGGAGATTGGCCCAAAGGCGATTACGCTCGAGTCTCCGGCAGCGATGCCTTGCATGCCACCGGCTGCCAAGCCCTGTGGCCTGACGGATGAGGCCGGGAAAACAAGTAGGTTTGCAGTGCTGGTGACAAAGCAAAGCTCACTAGAATCCGTGGCTTCGGCGAAACCGACAACTGCGTCATGGTCCTTGAGTGAAATAACTGTGGTTTCGTCCCTATCCGGGAATGGCCCCGCGAAGCGCTTCACGACACCTTGCTTGGTGCCAAGTGCGAAGACATTATCTGACTTCCAGTCGGCAACCCCTACAACTCTGTCTCTGGTAAGACCAAGGAATTGATTTGCCCCGGAGGCTATGGTGCTAACGCCGTGTGTAAGTGACGGCAAGTCGGACACGTGCACCCGCACGGCCCTACCGTCGCTAATGACAACGGCCAGGTCGCTTCGGAGCGAAGTTGTTATGACCGTGCCGCCCATCTGATGCTCGACTTGATCGGTTCGGTATAAGTTGCCAAGAGAGTCGAAGATGACAGTTGTGGGGGAGTCCTCCAGCTGCGCAACTTGCACAGGCTTCCTGGAAACAGTAATTCCCTCGGCGTCGATAAGTTGCGTGCGGCGGGGGTCTCCATAAACCTCGGCGATGGTCTCAAGTTCTTTGGATACCAGTGAGCGAACCAGCCCCTCACTACCAAGGATCTTTTCAAGCTCCTCGATCTCCCGGCGCAGAGTGTCCGCTTCTTGTTCTAGCTCGATGAGGCTAAATCGGGTCAGCCTTCTAAGTCTTAGCTCAAGAATGTAGTCGGCTTGTAAATCGGAAAGGTCAAAGACGGTCTTTAGACTCGCTCTGGCTATCTCAGCAGTGTCAGACCGCCTGATTACCTCGATTACCTCGTCGATGTTTACAACTGCAATGGCAAGTCCATCTAGTAGGTGAAGCCTTGCCTTTCTTTTATCAAGCCTGTTTTTGCTTCGTCGCTTTGTCACCGTTATCCGGTGTTCGAGATAAACCTCGAGTAGTGCCTTAAGTGGCATTTGTTGTGGTCGTCCTTCAACCAGTGCCACATTGTTCACTCCAAAGCTTTCCTCTAGCGGTGTGAGCCGGTAGAGAGCCTCAATCACGGACTCCGGACTGAATCCTGTCTTCAGCTCAATGATCAGCCTGAGGCCATTTTCGCGGTCGGTCAGGTCAACCACGTTGTGAATACCCTCTAGCTTCTTTGCGTTGACAGCATCGCGAATCTTGTCGATTACGCGCTCTGGTCCAACAAGGTAAGGAAGTTCAGTTACCACCAGACCAGTTCGGCGCGGGCCCACCATTTCGATTGAAATTTTTGCTCTGGTTCGGAAGCTGCCTCGGCCGGTTGCATATGCCTCGGTGAGGTTGTCGCCAACCAAAGCCACCGCTCCGGAAGGAAGGTCTGGACCAGGGAGCACCTGCATAATTTCTGCTAAGTCTGCCTGCGGGTTGGTAATCAGAAGCTGAATTGCAGCGACTACTTCGCGCAGGTTATGAGGGGGCATGTTCGTGGCCATCCCGACTGCAATGCCGCTAGCACCATTGACCAGCAGGTTTGGAAAGGCGGCGGGTAGCACCGAAGGTTCGGTGAGCTGAGCGTCGTAGTTTGCTACGAAGTCAACGACGTCTTCGTCGAGACTCTCATTGAGCAGTTCTGCGGCCGGGGCAAGTCTCGCCTCGGTATATCGAGCGGCAGCCGGTCCGTCATCCAAGCTTCCAAAGTTTCCGTGGCCGTCGATAAGGGGCAGCCGGAGCGAAAAGTCTTGGGACATTCGCACTAGCGCATCGTAGATTGCACCATCGCCGTGAGGGTGCAGCTTACCCATGACCTCGCCCGTAACCCTGGCTGATTTCACGTGACCGCGGTCGGGCTTTAGGCCCATTTGTCCCATTTGGTAGACGATGCGTCGCTGAACGGGTTTTAGTCCATCTCTAGCATCGGGTAGGGCTCTTGAATATATGACCGAGTAGGAGTATTCGAGGAAGCTCTCCTGCATCTCTGCAGAGACATCAATGTCAACAATTCGTTCGGATGTTTCAGTCATGGGTCCTAGCTGTGCAAAACTTGTGCGGTGAGTCCGACTTTACCCGTAGTCCCCAAAGCTTTAGGGAACATTCGTAACGTGTTTTCATCAGGGCTCGAGTCCGTGCTCGGGAATCCAAATCCACTTCGCCTGTCCGGAAAGACCAAGGTCGTAGTCATTCTGATTGACGGGCTTGGCGCCGAACAGATCATGCAACGAAGTGGTCACGCACCTTGGCTCAACAGTCATTTGAATAAATCAACCATTACCAACTGTGCTTTTCCCGCCACCACCAGCGCTAACATCGCCTCCTTCGCAACCGGGGCAACGGTTGGTGAGCATGGTCTGGTTGGCCATAAAGTTTGGGACCGAGTAGCTGACGAGCAAATAAACCTGCTAATTGGGTGGAATGAGCGAACTGACCCGAAGCTGTGGCAGCCGGTTCAGACGATTGCCGAAAAGGCTGTTTCGCTCGGAGTGGATTGCAACGTGATTGCTGCAACCGAATACAAGAACACGCCCTACACAATTGCAACCATGAGGGGTGCCAACTTTGTTTCGGCCGACTCCTGGGATGAGAAGTTTGAGTCAGCAAGGAAAATCATTGCTGGCCCCAAGAAGTCCCTGAACTATTTGTACATCCCAGAAATGGATAAATACGGTCACAGAAACGGCTGGACTTCGCCTGGTTGGGCGGCAATGCTTGAGGAGCTGGATGCGCTCCTCAGGAGCTTCTGTTCCAATCTTCCAAAGGACACCGGGGTAATCATCACCGCTGATCACGGAATGGTCGAGACTGAAAAATCAAGGCAACTTGTACTTGATGACTACTACGAAAGCAGTGGGTTGGTGCGATTTGTTGGGGGAGACACGCGCGTGAATTACGTCTACCTAGACAACGAGACCTCAATTGATCGTGTTATCCAGGATCTGCAGCCGGTAAGTTACGCATTCGACGCTGTAGTTACAAGTGATGCCATCGAGGCCAACTGGTTCGGTGAGGTTTCACAGGCGGCCCGAAATCGACTGCCAGAGATCATGCTGCTGGCAAAGTCCAACTACACGCTGTATCACTCAAAGTATTTCAAGCCGAGAAGCTTTGAGATGATCGCGCATCACGGCTCGCTGACCAGCGCAGAAATTAGAGTGCCGCTAATCCAAATCGGTTTCTGAGTTAGTAGCCCCAAGCACTATCTCATCCCAGCTAGGCAGAGATGCTCGTCCCTTTGCAGTTGCAGGCTTCACTCCCTCTTGTTTGCGTCTATTGCGGAGCTCATCCACTAGTGAATGGACCGAAGCGTTCTCGGTCTCTTCAAAAAAAGCATCAGTAGGTTCACTGGTTTCAATCGTCTTCGCCGGCGCAGCTGGCGAACTGATTATGTCGCGAGAAGAGTGCGCTCGGCTGAAGTTGCTAGCCTCCGGGTTGGTTGGCTCCAGGGACCGTGCTTTGGGGTCAAAGCGCCAGGTCAGAGTTTCCGACCCAACCGCGGTGATAATCCAATCCCCGTCGATCTTTGCGGCGCTAAAAGTTGATTCGGGAGCAGTGTCGGCAACCAGTTCGTCAAAGCGTTTCATTACTGCCCCGGCTGCTACCTGTGTGCCAAGAGCAGCTTCGAGCACAAATCTGAGTTCATCCAGGATTGGTGCCGCAAAAGGTTCGATTGCAGAAGCGGGCTGCTCTAGTTGATGGGCGACCTGGTCAACCGATAGGCCACTTCTTATAAGGTTCTGAATCTCCCTGGGGCTGAAGTTCGCCTCGGTGACGCGTGGATTGGCTCGGATGCCATCCTTGAGTGCCGAGTCAATGGCAAGGTGATAGCGCTGCCCGTCGTCAGACTCCAAGACTAAGTTCTCGCCATCACGTGCAACAAACCTGAGCTCCATTGTCGCCTCCTTGCATAAAGTGTGTCAGCTTGTCTTGGTTGTGGAGCTATTTCCATCGGTGAGTTAGCTATGACAATCTAGAAATTTGGCGAGCCTAGCTTGCAATTTTTGTTTTCCTAGGGCATAGTTCACGCCGAGGCGCACAGAGAGGCTTGGCTATGGCAACGGATTACGATGCAACACGCAAAACCGATGATGACACCGAGTCTCTTGATGCCATCAAGGAAAGAATTCCGTCACAGCCGAGCACCGGCGACGACGATGTCGACAACGTAGACAGCTTTACGATCCCAGACGTGGTCAACGAAGAGCTAGAGGTAGTGGTTGTTCCAGTGCAGGACAACGAGTTCACCTGCATCAATTGCTTTTTGGTGAAGCCTCAGGCACAACTTGCTTCAAAGACCAGGTCAGGACCTGTTTGCATCGAGTGCGCTAGCTAACGCTTCTGGATTTCTGGTGCTGATCAGCAAGTACGAAGTTGGGTCAGCCGGATCAACTACTTGAATCTTGACCATGGTCTTGATATCCCCACGGATTAGAAACTGAGATGCCGGACTAAGTCCTGGACCCCGTTCATGCTTTAGTGCATCGCCAGAGATCACTTCGATGTTGCCGAGGGCAGATATTGGAATGCGAATCCTGCCCGCTGACAGATTCTCATCAACTTTGATTGTTGGTGCGCTAAATACAGACAGCGCAATAAGGGCCAAGGGAACAACTCCCGCAAGCGTTATTGCGTAGGTCTCTGAAACGGGGAGCACTGACAGCAGCACCAGCGGGGCTGACAGGCCTAGGGCGATCAAAAAACCAACGGATGGGTGCAACCGTTCAAAATATGACGAAGTGGACATCAGAATAGATTACGCTCTAGGAGTGGATTTAGAAGTATTACTGATTGCCGAAGAAGGCTTCGCCCCGGTTTATGCCAAGCCGGGTGACGCAGGGGCTGATCTGCGCTCGACCGAAGCACTTGAAATTGAGCCCGGTGGCAGGGCCCTTGTAAAGACCGGCGTTTCCATCGCTATGCCCGATGGCGTAGTGGGCTTGGTTCACCCCAGGAGTGGTCTAGCAGCCAAGCACGGCATTACCGTTCTGAATGCCCCAGGAACCGTGGACGCTGGCTACCGCGGAGAAATCATGGTCACCCTGCTGAATACTTCTTCCGAGCCATTTCAAGTTTTGGTGGGCGACCGTATTGCCCAGATTCTGTTTCAGCGCGTTGAACGTGCGAGGTTTATCCAGGTGACGACTCTGCCCGAGTCAAGTCGCGGCGAAACTGGTTTTGGTTCGAGCGGCAGGAATTAGATGGAAAAGCTAGCACCAGAGGACCGCATCACCGGCGGGCCCTTCGACATCAGTGAAGTTGGCGTCCTGACGCCGTATTTGGACTTTGGCTCGATCCGTCTGGCTCCGCGCCAGGAAATGCAGATCCGCGCCGACATCGACGAGGCCAGCAAGCGAGTGATGGCCCTCACAGTTGAGATTCAGGGGCATAGATTGCAGCTGCAGGCCTTTGCCGCTACCAAGACCGATGGCCTTTGGCAACCGACCATGGAGTCTCTAGAAAAGTCCGTCGCAGATCAGGGCGGAAAAGTTGAGCAAGTCGCCGGTCCAGTCGGTATCGAACTTCGTGGCGCTGTTCCCGCCGTTTCTGGTGACAACAAGGTCATTCGACCAACAAGGTTTCTTGGAGTAGATGGCCCCAGGTGGTTTCTGCGCGGTGTTGTTTCAGCGGCCTCAATTGATGAAGAGGTTTACCTAAAACTTGTGTCGGTATTCCGGGCAACTGCCGTGAACCGCGGTGACATCGCAATGCCTCCGGGTGAGCTGCTGCCACTTCGCCTTCCTGTGAGTAGGCAAGAGGCTTGAGTAACCCGGAGGACGTAGCACGTCGTCTCGGCCTTGAAAAGGGCGAGGACGGATACGACTTAAGTCGCAAGTCACTGATTGCAGGAATCGGCGGACCGCTCGGAATTGCCGAGGCGATACTTCCTGCAACGTTGTTTTCGATCATTTTTGGAATCACCAAGGAGCCGATTGCGGCCGTAGCGGTGGCAGCGACCAGTTCGGCCTTCTTTATCGCCTTGAGGTTGGGGCAACGAAAGTCAGTAATGCAGGCCGGTGTTGGCGCGGCCGCTATTGCTTTTGCTGCATTTCTTGCGCTTCGTGACGGTGGCCAAGCAGCCGACTATTTCGTGCCAGGGTTTATCACCAACGCGGTCTACGGATTTGTGATGTTGGTTTCTGTGCTGATTGGCCGTCCCGTTATGGGCTATTTGGTTCGGCTTCTGTTTGGCGTTACCGATTGGCGCGGGCGCAAGGCTGTGTTCTCGCGAGTAAGAACCGTGACTCTGCTGTGGGTCGGATTCTTCAGCCTAAGACTGGCAGTGCAGCTGCCACTGTATTTCTCTGACCAGGTGGAATTGCTTGCGTTTTCGAGGGTAGTGATGGGCGCTCCTGCGTACGCTGCGCTTTTAGCACTGACTTGGATCTTGCTAAGGCGAATTGCTGACCCGATAGAGGGTAGATTAGACAGGTAAATCTTCAAGGAGTTCACCTACATGTCACAAAGCCTCACATCTGCAAGCAATCTCACCGCCGGGTCCAAGACCTATAAGTACTTTTCGATGGCGAATCTCAACGTCGACAAGCTTCCCTACAGCCTGAAGATTCTGCTCGAAAACATGCTTCGAACTCGCGATGACCAGAATGTGACTCAGGCCCATGTTGACGCACTAGTCAACTGGGACCCAAAGGCGGAGCCAGACACTGAGATTCAGTTCAGCCCGGCACGTGTAATCATGCAGGACTTCACCGGTGTTCCCTGCATCGTGGACCTTGCCACTATGCGCGAGGCAGTTGAGGAGCTTGGAGGAGACCCTCAAAAAATTAATCCTCTGGCCCCGGCCGAAATGGTGATTGACCACAGCGTTGTGATTGATGTCTCTGGCTCTCCAGACGCCGCTGAAAGAAACGTTGAGTTTGAATACCAGAGAAACGGCGAACGCTATCAATTCCTAAGGTGGGGCCAAACCGCTTTTGACAACTTCCGTGTAGTTCCTCCGGGAACTGGAATCGTGCACCAGGTGAACATCGAGTACCTGGCCAGGACAATCATGGCCAAAGAGGTAGACGGCGAACTGTTGGCATATCCGGACAGCTGCGTCGGTACAGACTCCCACACAACGATGGTCAATGGACTGGGCGTTCTCGGTTGGGGTGTCGGTGGCATCGAGGCCGAGGCTGCAATGCTTGGCCAGCCAGTTTCAATGTTGATCCCTAAGGTTGTCGGATTCAAGCTCACTGGCGAGATTCCTACAGGTGCTACTGCTACCGATGTTGTTCTGACAATCACCGAGCAGCTTCGTAAGCACGGCGTTGTCGGCAAGTTCGTTGAGTTCTATGGCGACGGTGTCTCCAGGGTTCCCCTTGCCAACAGAGCGACAATCGGAAACATGTCGCCGGAGTTTGGTTCAACCGTGGCGATCTTCCCAATTGACGAGATCACTCTTGACTACCTGCGAGTTACTGGCAGAAGCCAAGAGCAGATTGATTTGGTGGAGGCATACTGCAAGGCTCAGGGCCTGTGGCACGATGCCAGCATCGAACCTAATTACAGCGAGTATCTCGAGCTTGATCTTTCTACCGTTGTGCCCTCGATCGCAGGGCCAAAGCGACCTCAAGACCGCGTCGAGCTCAGCGCCAGCAAGGCAACTTTTGAGCAGGACCTCAAGAACTACGCGCCGAGCCTAAGCGCTCCAGTACCAGTGAAGGGTAAGGACTATCAGATCGACCACGGTGCGGTGACGATTGCATCTATAACCTCTTGTACCAACACCTCAAACCCGTCGGTGATGCTTGCAGCTGGATTGCTTGCCAGGAATGCTGTCGAAAAGGGTCTGCACTCAAAGCCATGGGTAAAGACCTCGCTAGCTCCGGGCTCCAAGGTTGTAACTGAGTATTACAAGAAGGCCGGGCTCACCGAGTCTCTGAACGATTTAGGTTTTGACCTTGTTGGCTACGGTTGCACCACCTGTATTGGAAACTCCGGCCCACTTGCCGAGGAGATCTCTGCGGCAGTTAATGAGGGCGACCTTGCCGTGACAGCCGTTCTCAGTGGAAACCGAAACTTCGAGGGTCGAATTAACCCCGATGTGAAGATGAACTACCTGGCTTCGCCGCCGCTGGTTATTGCATATGCTCTAGCCGGAACCATGGACTTCGACTTCGAGACCGAGCCGCTTGGACGGGACCAGCAGGGTCAGGACGTTTTCCTTAGGGACATTTGGCCAACCCCGGCCGAAGTTCAGAGCACGATTGATTCTTCGATCAATTCCGAGATGTTTACCTCTCAGTACGCTTCTGTTTTCGATGGAGATGAGCGTTGGAAGTCGCTTCCAACTCCTAAGGGTGCCTTGTTCGAATGGGATGATGCCTCTACCTACGTAAAGAAGCCGCCCTATTTCGAGGGAATGACCATGACACCGGACCCTGTGAAGGATGTTCACGGCGCAAGGGTTCTAGTGAAGCTGGGTGACTCGGTGACCACCGACCACATTTCTCCGGCCGGTGCCATCAAGGCTGATTCTCCAGCCGGCGCTTACCTGAGTGCAAAGGGTGTTAGTCGGGTCGACTTCAACTCCTATGGTTCTAGGCGCGGAAACCACGAGATCATGATTCGCGGAACGTTCGCAAACATCAGACTCAGGAATCAGTTACTGACAGACGTTGAGGGAAGCTACACCCGCAACTTCACTACCAGCGCGGGCGAGCAAAGCTTCATTTTTGATGCATCTGAGGCTTACCAGGCCGAGGGCACACCACTGGTGGCGCTTGCCGGTAAAGAGTACGGTTCTGGTTCATCCAGAGACTGGGCCGCAAAGGGAACTAGCCTGCTAGGCATTCGAGTTGTTATCGCTGAAAGCTTCGAGCGTATTCACCGAAGCAACCTGATTGGAATGGGCGTGTTGCCGCTTCAATATCCTGCAGGCGTGACAGCTGAATCGCTGGGCTTGGATGGCACTGAGGTGTTTGACGTCACCGGGATTGAAGCACTGAATGATGGAGCGATCCCATCAACTGTGAGGGTTGTAGCAACCGCTTCGGCTCACAGCGCCGCTGACAAGAGTCCGATTGAGTTCGACGCAGTTGTGCGAATCGACACACCTGGTGAGGCTGACTACTATCGCAACGGCGGCATTTTGCAGTACGTGCTGCGCTCACTGGTCGCCTAGGAATAGTGGACTGGTTTAGCTGTTGGGTATGCAATGAGCGAACTGGGAAAGATTCAGTCACCGGAAGACCTGCAAGCTCTTGATGCAGACCAGCTGAATGGACTCTGCCAAGAGATCAGGGATCATCTGGTTACTTCGGTATCGAAGACCGGTGGACACTTGGGGCCGAACCTGGGTGTGGTTGAGATCACCGTTGCGTTGCATCGAGTATTCGACTCTCCAAATGATTCGATCATTTTTGACACCGGTCACCAAAGCTACGTGCACAAGCTATTGACGGGGCGCAAGGACCTGTCAACTCTTCGCCAGAAGGACGGCATGGCCGGCTACCCACAGCGGTCCGAGTCGGTTCATGACATTGTGGAGTCTTCACACGCGTCTTCATCGCTTAGTTGGGCAGATGGCATTTCACGAGCCTACAAGGCCACTGGACAGCTTGATAGGCACGTTGTAGCCGTGATTGGCGATGGTGCACTCACCGGTGGCATGTCATGGGAGGCCCTGAACAACATCACCGACGACAATGACCGCAATTTGGTGATCGTCGTGAATGACAACGGTAGGTCGTACGCACCAACTATGGGTGGAATGGCCAGAAGGTTCGAGGCGATTCGGTCGAAATCGGCCTACAAGGCCGGTTACCTGGTGTCCCGAAAGATTTTCTATAAGTTCGGCGCTTTTGGAAAGGCAGTTTTTGATTCAGTTCATGCGGGGCTGCGAACACTGTTTAGGCACAGGGAGTTTGGCGGCATCTTCCCAAACCTGGACATAAAGTATTTCGGCCCAGTCGACGGCCATGACCTAGAGGCATTGGAAACCGCTCTAATGAGGGCCAAGGAATACGATGGCCCTTCCGTAGTCCACGCAATTACCCAAAAAGGTCGTGGCTACACTCCAGCTCTACAGGACCAGGCGGACCAATTTCACGCGGTCGGGAAGATCGACCCCGAGTCCGGCCTTCCTGTTCCCGGTTCAGCTGGAACAAGTTGGACCGACGTATTTTCGGATGAAATTGTTCGAATCGCGAGAGCAAACAGCAATGTCGTGGGCATAACCGGAGCGATGAAGATTCCGGTTGGACTGGATAAGTTCGCAGACGCCTTCCCAGATCGGGTTTTTGATGTTGGTATTGCCGAGCAGCACGCTGTCGCTGCAGCAGCTGGCATGGCCTTTGGTGGTCTGCATCCAGTAGTTGCCATCTACTCCACGTTTATCTCTAGAGCCTTTGACCAGGTGCTAATGGACGTTGCCTTGCATAAGGCTGGAGTGACATTCGTGTTGGACAGGTCTGGCATTACCGGACCGGACGGTGCTTCTCACCACGGCGTCTGGGACCTACCGCTACTGCAGATGGTTCCAGGCATTCACATCTCTGCTCCCAGGGATCAGAAAACTCTCGAGGCGCTTCTCAGGGAATCGATTGAGATTGATGATGCGCCAAGTGTGATTCGCTTCCCCAAGGGCAAGGTGGCCGCTGCTATCGAGGCCCTTGCTACAACCGATAACGGCGTGGACATCCTGAAGCAGTCGCCAAGCAAGGATGTGCTGATTATTGGAGTTGGATCTTTTGCCGCCACGGCCATCGAGGTGGCTGAGTTATTGGCAAGCCAAGGCATTGGAGCGACGGTAGTTGATCCGCGCTGGATTTTGCCGGTTAACGTAGACCTGATAGCAATGGCTCGTGACCACAGGTTGGTTGTGACTATTGAGGATGGGCTAAAGACCGGAGGGTTTGGTTCCCGAGTTCGTCAGGAGCTCCGTGCCCACGAGGTTGATACCGCGCTGAGTGAAGTTGGAGTGCCGGCCGAGTTCTTAGAGCATGCCGAGCGCAACGAGATCCTGGAGCGTCTTGGATTAACCGCAAAGGCAATTTCCAGAGACATTGTTGCTCAGGTGCTGGGATCAAAGGTCCCGCATGCTAAAACTATGGAAGCTTCTCAATCTCAGGACCAGCTAACGCAAGACCCGCTTCTATAAGCGGGACCACTTGGTCTAGCTGCCATGGCCTGGCCCCTAGTTCTGCCAGTTGCGATCTGACATCGCCAGCTGGCTCAAAGCAGACTCTCCGAAGGAAATCTGGAGTCAGTAGATTTTCAACCGGCAGCGCCAGCTCTTCTGCGTGAGCAACGAGTGGCTCTCTGGTGAATTTCAGTCGAAGATGCGCCTCCGGGAAGCGACGCTCCCAGTTTTTGTGGTGGGGGATTGCTCCAGTGTTGGGTGCGGACTCCGCTATTTCAAGTCCACTCGAATCCGCAATTGCCTGCCACCATGTGTCAAGTTTTGAACGAGATGCTCTGCCCTGGAAGGCCTTGTTTTGTGCGAGTTCGTGTTTGGATCTTGGCACCTTGTCAATCGCGGCCATGATCGACCTGTCTGGAATCAGGCGCCCAGGGGCGATGTCTGTAGTCCTCGCGATCTCATCTCGCACCAGCCACAGGGCAGCCGCTGCCTTTAGTTTGGCAATGTCCTTGACTCTCGATAAACCGGGCAGATTCCGCCATGGCTCTTCCGGCGTTGGCTTCGGCTGAAAATTCTGTAGCGCGGCGAACTCCTGCTGGGCCCATTCCATTTTGCCCTGCTCAATCAAGGACTGACTGATAGAAGCCCAGAGGTCGTGGAGGACGTCTACATCAAGGGCGGCATAGGTGAGCATCTCGCTGCCAAATGGCCGCAGTGACCAGTCAGCTGCAGAGTGTTCCTTTGCTAGCTCTAGGCTCAGCAATTCCTCAACCATTGCACCGAGTCCGACCCTCTGAAAGCCAGCCAGTCTTGAGGCGAGTTCGGTGTCAATGATTTGGGTGCTTTGAAAACCAAGTTCCTGCAGGCAGGGCATGTCCTGAGTAGCAGCGTGTAGGAGCCAGGGTTTGGAGTTTAGTTCAGGGGCAACCCTGCTGTTCCAGTCAGGCTCAACTTCATTGAGAGCTATCGGGTCGATCAAGAATATGCCCGCGTCAGCAAGGCCGACTTGAATCAGGTAGGCCCGCTGGGAGTAACGAAACCCGCTGGCTCGCTCGGTGTCGATGGCAAGAGTCTCAGTGTTTCTCTCTAGCTCACCGAGCATCAAATCAAGACCGTTTTGATCTTGGACTATTTCTACTTCGCGGCGTGGGGCTTCAAGCTTCAACTAATTCTCGTAACGTTTGTGTCGGCTGGGGGTAACCCAGAAATAAGAGCCAATAACTCAGTCCAAGCAATCACATGAGGAGCAAGATCCATGCTGGTAGGAGTCCAGCTGGCTCGAATTTCAAGCTCCGCGTGCTGCGGTTGGCCAATTAGCGACCCGTGTCCGGTTGAGATAACCGTGGTTGTGGTGCCGGCTTCGTTGGCAAAGCTCGCTTTGCCGTTTCGAAGTGAATCTTTGAGCCATTCCCATGGCAGTGCAGCCGTGTAGTCATCCTTTGCCATCTCAAGTTCAATGGGTGACTTTGCGTAACCGATGACTCTGTATTCAGAGTTCCAGCCCTCAGGAATTTCCGGGTCGCGGCAGAACACAAGCCTGGAGACACCATGGTCTGAAGCTGTTTCGTGGACTATCTCAGCTGATATTGCGACCGACTCGGGTGCGATTCCCTTCGGCGACGGTATTTGAGTAAGCTCAATCTCTTTTCGCCCAGCCAGGGTTCTCAGGGGTTCAAGCATTGCAGCGAACGGCGCCGAGATGTTTTTGAGGTCTAGTTCCACACCTGAAAAACTAGCTGTGAATCGACCCAATCACCTTCAGGCTCGCCCAGTTACCTGAGTAATGAAGAGCTGATCTACTACTTGAGGCTTACCAAGCAATAGGTTGTTAGCCGCTGCGAAATTGCTGGCGCCAGTTTCAAACTCACTGCTCAGAATGATTTGCAACCGGTCAAGCTCGGTAAGTGCCGCAAGCAGAGTTTGGGGGCCGAATTCGAGGTGGATGCCGCCTGGATTCAAGTTTTCGAGGTGCTCAATTGCTGAGGCTATAGACATAGGAAAGTCACTTCCCAATAAAGTAACATCTGACGCGTCAAGGGTCTCCGGCAGTGCCAGTTCACCTTGTCTTGACAAAATGGCGAGCTTGGCCTTGCTGGGAATCCGGTAGCGCTCTGCGCGCGCGGTTGCTCCGGTTGTCAGCACCCAGCTGCTTCTGGACCTGAAAAATTTTAGGAGCTCGAGGTCAGCTGGCCCTCCAAGGAGTTTCGAGGTGCCGTTGACGTCTACGTGGTTGCCAGCTTGACCCAGAACCAGTGAGGCGGTCAGGTGCCCTAGCTGAAAGTGATCTTCAAGCTCACGCATTTGAATCGGTTAGTTCGCCAACTTTGCGCTTGATTCTTGCCAGCATTCCTCGCATTCCCCTTACGCGCAGGGGAGAGATGAGCGAATCGAGGCCCAGGCGCGAAGGGAAATCTTCCGAGAAGGAAAGAATGGTCTCTGCGCTTTGGTGGTTCAGAGCTGCAGACAAAATAGCCGCAAAACCTCTGGTGGTTGGTGCTTCTCGAGGTGCTGAGAAGTGCAGGTCAATTCTCTGAGCATGGCCCTCCACCGCTATGAACACGGGCGATTGACACTCCTCGACTCGCTCTAGTAGCTCTGGGTCGTCCAGAAATCTTTGATCAATGTCGGGCAGAGACTCACTGAACTCAAGCAGTAACTGCAGCTTGTCCTGACCCTCTAGGAACCCAAAGTCGGCAACGATTTCCTCTGCTGAACTGGTCAAGCTGCCTCTCCAGGCTCAGCACCGGTAGCAATCGGCGCTCCGACTAAGTTGCCCCATTCCGTCCAGCTGCCATCGTAGTTTCGAACATTTTCGACCCCCAGCAAATACTTCAGGACGAACCAGGTGTGGGAAGAGCGCTCACCAATGCGGCAGTAAGCAATGAAGTCTGAGCTTCTGTCGAAGCCGGTTTCCTCAAAATACAGCTGCTCTAATTCGGCCAGTGGCCTAAAGGTCTCGTCGGCTTGAATGGATTTGGACCAGGGGATAGAGGCAGCAGTTGGGATGTGGCCACCGCGAGTAGCACCTTCGTTCGGGAAATCTGGCATGTGGAGGCGCTCGCCTGTGTACTCCTCTGGGGATCGAACATCCACCAGTGGACTACCGATGTGAGCAAGAACCTCGTCTCGGAATGCGCGAATCTGCTGGTCTTGCCTCAGAACTGCCGGGTAGCTCTTTGAATCGCGGACCGGCACGTCCTTTGTTAGTGCGCCGCCCTCTGCAATCCACTTGTTTCGGCCACCGTCTAGTAGCAGCACATTTTCGTGTCCGAAAAGCTTGAATACCCAAAATGCATAGGTGGCCCACCAATTTGAGCGGTCACCGTAGAGAACTACGATGTCGTCTCGGCCAATTCCTTTTTGGTCCATGAGCTTGGCGAAAGCCTCACTCTCGAGGTAGTCGCGTCGCAACGGGTGATTGAGTTCGGTGTGCCAGTCAAGCTTCACCGCGCCAGGAATGTGGCCTGTGTCGTAGAGAAGGATATCTTCATTGGACTCGACCACTGTCACCGAATCAAGATTTTCAGCTAGCCACTGAGTCGTTACTAGCACCTCGGGGTGGGCATATTCAGATATTTTTTCGTGGCTTGTCATGGCGCTCCAATTCTTTGCCTACACTTGTTTTTCGACGAAAGGTACTTGATTGGGTCAACAACTAGGCGATAAGCCCAATTCCTTATTGACCCGAAAACCAGAGGTTTCCAAGACAGAGCTTATTAGACAGCTCCAGCCTCCACCAGAGTTCGCTAAATCTCGAGTAACAAATTACATTCCTGACCCTCGTTTCGCCTCGCAGGCCGAGGCCGTGAAACTGGTCAAGGCGTTTACGGGATCTGAGAGGCCCAAATTGTTCTCCAAGAAGGTCACCGCGCCGGGCATCTATCTAGACGGAGGCTTCGGAGTTGGTAAGACCCACCTTCTAGCATCGATTTGGCACGACTTCCCGGGCAAGAAGGTCTTCGGAAGCTTCCTGGATTACACAAGCTTGGTTGGTTACCTTGGCTTTGCTGCAGCCGTTGATGAGTTGTCAAAATTCGGGCTAGTGTGCATCGATGAGTTCGAGCTTGATGACCCCGGTGACACCATGATCATGTCCAGGCTTCTAAAAGAGCTGGAGGCCAAGGGAGTCAGGTTCGCCGCTACCAGCAACACGCCCCCTAACGCACTCGGTGCGGGGCGTTTTGCTGCTGCCGACTTCCAGAGAGAGATTCAGGGGCTGGGCTCCAGGTTTCAAATGATTTCGGTTGACGGCGAGGATTACCGACACCGTGAAATTGATGGCCACTCCCAGAATCTCAGCGTGGAAGAACTTGCGGCTTGGCTATCTGGGTACGGCAAGGGTTTCGGAAATGATTTCTGGGAGCTTCTGGCGCATCTGGGGAAGCTGCACCCAACTCACTTCCGTGCACTGCTTTCCGACGTTGATGCGCTAGCTCTTTGGCATGTGTCTGGTCTTGTCGATCAGGTTGACGCCCTAAGGCTGGTGGCATTCATCGATCGACTCTACGAGCAGCAGATTCCGCTAAGAACAGGCGGTGAGCTTCCAATAACTGACATCTTTCCCGCCGTGATGCTGGAAGGCGCGTACCGGAAAAAGTATCTGCGGGCTGTTTCCCGGATGTCTGCTCTGTGCCTGCTTAGCTAGCGGCGTTTTCTTCTCGATGCTTACGCATGTAGTAGCGTCCACGAAGCTGACTTAGCCAGGCGCCGAAACCCATTGCCAGCATCGATCCCAGGATCACAGCAAGCGTTGCCTCCGCAACTATGTATTGTGTGTCAACAAAGGCCAGGTTTGTCATAAGCAGTGAGACCGTAAATCCGACACCGGCAAGGCCACTGATGGCAAGGAAGTCCAGCGTCTCAAGATCCAGTCGGTCTGGCTTTGCGGCAAGCCTGTTCGCGAGCACAGCGAGTGCGGTGATGCCGATTACCTTGCCAACTGGAAGGGCCACGGCAATTCCCACGAATACGCTCGAGAATGCACCGTCAAAGGTTGGCAGTGCAATAGCCACCGCAAAGAAGGCAAAGACTGGAAGCGAGACCGAGTTGGTCCACGGTTGAATCTTGGCTACTAGCGAGTGGGTTTTCTTGGCTGGAATTATTAGTCCAAGCACGACACCTGCAATGGTCGCGTGCACGCCTGACTGATAAACCGTGTACCAAAGAAGCAAGAACGTAACCACTCGGACGTAGTTAATTGGAAGCTTTTTGTATTTTTCGGCCACAACGTGAAGTGCAGCGATAACCAAGGCTGCTGCTAGCCACTGAGCCTGGACATCAGAAGTGAAGAAAATGGCAATGATCAAGATGGCAACTAGGTCATCGAAGATTGCCAGTGCCAGCAGGAACACACGCGCTGATTTTGGGAGCCCTCTTCCAAAAATTGCCAAAATGCCCAAGGCGAAAGCAATGTCAGTTGCGGTCGGAATTGGCCAGCCGCCTAGATAGTCAGTTCCCCAGTTGAAGGCTACATAAATCAAGGCTGGAACAACCACACCACCGATTCCGGCCAGAACCGGCACGAGGGCACTGGCTGGCTTAGAAAGGACGCCGATGGAAAGTTCGTACTTCAGTTCCAGCCCAGCAACTAGAAAGAAGGTAGCCAGAAGCAGATCGCTCACCCAGTGTTCAACACTGAGTTTCAGCCCAATCGACTCGAACCCGATGTAGGAGTGCTTGAAGTCAAGAAAAGCGGGCCCAATCGGGCTGTTTGCGATGACGATTCCCAAAATCGCCACACCCATCAAGAGCAGTGCTGCTGACCTGTCGCTTTTCATTTTCCTCCAATGAATTTGTTCAAGAATACCTTGTGGCAATACTTCCGTTGCCGGTCAGGAATGTAACAAACCCGAAACATAACTGCACACTCATCGAAACCTGCGTAGCCCAAAATCATCATCAGCTATCACATTTGCTGATTGCTTGAACTTATTAGAGAGGTATTTCGATGTTAGATACAGGTTCGCTTAGCTGGGCGGTAACTGCAACCGCGCTAGTGCTATTGATGACCCCTGGTCTGGCCTTCTTCTACGGAGGCCTAGTGAAAGCCAAGAGCGTTGTCAGCATGATGATGATGAGCTTCGGCTCGATCGCTCTGGTCGGAGTCCTTTGGATTCTTTACGGCTTCAGCATGTCTGCTGTTGAGTCGCCGACTGACTTCTCAGGAAACCCATTCGCTAGTTTTGGACTAGAGGGTCTTGGTAATGATGACTTGATTGGTGCCGCCTTCGGTGCGACATTCGCGATCATCACAATCGCCCTGATTTCAGGTGCTATTGCCGATCGCGCAAAGTTTGGTTCTTGGTTGATCTTCGCCGGCCTCTTTGCAACATTCGGATACTTCCCAGTGGCCGCTTGGGTCTGGGGCGGCGGCTGGGTCATGGAGCTTGGCAACTGGCTAGGCATGCCTGGCGTTATTGACTACGCCGGTGGTACCGCGGTCCACATCAACGCGGGTGCTGCGGCACTTGCTCTAGCAATCGTTCTTGGGAAGCGCTTTGGTTTCGCCAAGGGCATCATGCAGCCTCACAACGTGCCACTGGTTCTTCTTGGTGCAGCGTTGCTATGGTTCGGTTGGTTCGGATTCAACGTCGGAGCTGAGTTCCTAAATGGAATGGCAAACGTAGGTCTAATCACCGTAAACACCCTTGGTGCGACAGCAGCTGCAATTCTTGGTTGGCTTGTAATCGAAAAGGTCAAAGAGGGCAAGGCGACGTCAATTGGCGCAGCTTCCGGAGCGGTCGCTGGTTTGGTTGCAATCACCCCTGCCTGTGCAAACGTAACCCCATTGTTCGCGCTGATCCTTGGTGTGCTTGCCGGTGTCCTTTCTGCCCTAGCTGTGGACCTGAAGTTCAAGCTTGGCTACGACGACTCACTTGATGTTGTCGGCATCCACTTGGTATCAGGCCTCATTGGAACCTTGTTCCTTGGCTTCTTCGCTATCGACACCGGTCTATTCACTGGTGGAGATGCAGGTCAGCTAATCGTTCAGGCAATCGCTGCCTTCGGCGTCCTGATCTACAGCTTCGTGCTAGCACTGGTTATTGGCTTCGCAATCGAGAAGACAGTTGGCTTCCGAGTCAAGAGCGAAGACGAGATCGCTGGTGTTGACGCAGTGGTTCACGGCGAGGCTGCATACAGCTTCGGTCAGGATCCTGTCAGCAAGTAGCACCAATAAATCGGCAATACAGAAGCGGGAGAGTGAGCTCTCCCGCTTTTGTGTGTCCAAGGACTGAAGTTTTGTGTCATAATTCTTCTGTTCTTGAAAAAGTACATGCGGATGTGGCGCAGTGGTAGCGCACAACCTTGCCAAGGTTGGGGTCGCGAGTTCGAATCTCGTCATCCGCTCTCAGTGGGTTTCTAATCCCTGAAACGGTGGAGTGGCCGAGAGGCGAGGCAGCGGCCTGCAAAGCCGTGTACACGGGTTCGAATCCCGTCTTCACCTCAAGCAAGACTTGGGCGATTGGCGCAGTGGTAGCGCGCTTCCCTGACACGGAAGAGGTCGCTGGTTCGAACCCAGTATCGCCCACCAAGATAGCCCCCAGAAACAGGGGTTTAGTTTTCAAAGAACCCCGTTTATGCCTGATTTGTGCCTAATTTATGTGCCTTGTCGCATAGTTCCAATGTTCCTATTTATGAATGCTCGAGTTACACCGCCGACCCAACCAAGCTAATACTTGAGTCTGCAAAGAGGATGGCGGCGGCAATACCCGAGCCTCTTCAAGTTGCGCTTTCAGTTCCTCCCAGATTGAGTCTTCTTCAACCCATGCCGAGTAGAGCTCATCTACTTCAGCCTGGGCCTTTTTGATTGCCGATTTGTATGGCAGTTTGGCTAGTACGGGGGTGTTTGGTATTTCCATTTGTTCCTATTCTTTTTGTTGCGGCGTTTGTTTTGAGGCAAATGCCTCAGATTTTGCACAGACAGAGAGCCGCAGCACCTCTCCGCTGTCTATAGGGGAGGGGGAGGGGGTTCCCCCGCAGGGTTCTATGGTCCTTAGCCACTGCTCACGGCTGTATTGCGAGTAGACACTGTAGATGCGATGTGCAAAGCTCTAGCCATTACCGCTGCGGAGGAGTATCCATGAAATATGTAGTTCTTCAGGTGACACTAAAAGAGAAGCTCATTGGCACAGGTTCCAAGAACCTCAGTGAGCTGGAGAGTGTTATAAACGCTCAGGTGGCGAAGGGTTATCGTCTGCACACCATCTCAACCGAGGCTGGTGGAAGCAAGGGCTTTGGCCTCGGAGACAGAATGCAGGCGACATTGGTTTTTGAGAGCCTCTAGAAACTTACGGACCTAGATACTCGCCGTTGTCCTCTAGCCAGGACCTCAACTGATGCAAGTCAATTGAGCCATCTGGCTTCTGAAACACGGCCATGGGGGTCCTGACAAGGTGGAGGGCGTCAACTACATATCTGCTCAATAGGAACTGTGCATCTGCAATGTTCTTTCTGTCAGATGCACATTCACCAGTCACACGAGGAATCAAAAAACGACTAATTTCCCCAGGGGCTTGATTTAGGCCTTAAGCCCCAGAGTCTTAGCTGTGGCCTTTAGGGTTTTCTTGGCCAGAGCTGGGTTGTCGTTTAGCTTCTTCCCAAAGCTTGGGATCAGCTTGGCGATAGCCGCTTTGGACTCATCGAACTGTTTAGGCTGCATCTTCTGCAGCACCTCCAGCATCACACTTACGCTTACAGAGGCGCCAGGGCTTGCTCCAAGCAAGCCGGATATGCTTCCGTCCTCACTGGTGATGACTTCAGTCCCAAACTGCAGCACGCCACCTCGTCCTACTGGTTTGATCACCTGAGCTCGTTGACCGGCCTCGTAGTAAGACCAATCATTTGCGTCGGCATCCGGCACAAATTCTTGGAGCGAGGCAAATTTCTTTGACTTAGATTTGGTGACCTCTTTTAGCAGATAACTGACAAGCCCAAGGTTTCTAATTGCAACCGAAAGGTATGGCAGCAGGTTTGCTGGCCTAATTGAGAGCGGAAGATCCAAGATCGAACCACTCTTTAGAAACTTTGGATTAAGTCCAGCAAATGGACCGAACAAAAGGCTGGGCTTGCCGTCGACAATTCTGGTGTCAAGGTGGGGCACGGACATCGGGGGAGCACCGACCTGCGCCTGCGAGTAGACCTTGGCATGATGTTGAGCCACAACTTCCGGGTTATCGGTCCTAAGGAAGTGACCGCTGACTGGAAAAGTGCCATAGCCATTGATCTCAGGGATGCGACTTTTCTGCAGTAGCTTTAGCGCATATCCACCGGCACCCACGAACACGCGGTCTGCATGGATCAGGCGATTCTGAGACGCACCCAGCCAGACCTGCCATTTTCCAGATGCGAATTGATAGACCGATTTGACTTCGGTGTCCATGTCCAGCTTCATGCCCTGGCCCTTGAGCCAGGTGATCATTTGCTTAGTCATCTCGCCGTAATCAACATCAGTTCCCTGGTCGATGAACGTGGCGGCTATGTCTTGGTTTTTGCGTTGCTGGGTGATCAGTGGTGCCCACCCGGAGATTTCATCGAGATCGGTAGAAAACTTCATTCCGGCAAATAGCGGCTGGTTCTCAAGCGCTAGGTGTCGGCGCTTCAGGTAATCGATGTCCTTGGCGCCCTGAACGAAGGTCATGTGGGGCACTGTTCGAATGAAGGAGGACGGAGTATTTAGGATGCCCAGTTCAACTAGCGATGCCCAAAATTGCCTAGATACCTGGAACTGCTCGTTGATGGCAATTGCCTTACTCGGATCAGGTAGCGAGCCGTCAGCAGAGTCTGGCATATAGTTCAACTCGCACAGTGCGGCGTGCCCAGTACCGGCATTGTTCCAAGGGTTTGAACTCTCGGCCGCAACCTCACTCAATCGTTCGAACATAACCAAGCGAACATCGGGGTTGGTCAGCTTCAGCAGTACACCAAGGGTTGCGGACATAATTCCGCCGCCAATTAGGGCGTAATCGTAAGATTCAGATTCAGGCACGTTCTAAGGGTAATAGGTCTAAATGACGGTAACGCCCAAAACTGCACCAATTGCGTAGGAAATGCCCATTGTTAGAGCACTAATTGCAACATTTCTGATGATAGAACGAAGAACTGGAGTGTTGCCGGCCCAGGCAGCCCACCAGCCTGTGAAGCCAAGCGCTACTAGCACGCTGGCAACTGTTGCCGGAATGCTGAGGCCTTGCCAGGGTCCAGTGATGGCAACCAACGGCAGGATTGCGCCTGCGGTGAATGCAATGAACGAGGATAGTGCGGCGGACCATGGGCGTGCGTTTACCTGGTCCTTGGTTCTTCCGTGAGCGATCTCAGCATCGCGTTGGGAGCTCACGCTTACATACTCACCACCACCCATGGAGATTGCTCCAGCCACAAGGGCCGCAATTCCTGCGACCAGGACAGCCGTTGAGTCAGAGCCGGCTGCTGCCACGCCCATGACCACCCCGGCTACCGAAACGACGCCGTCGTTTGCTCCCAGAACGGCTGCTCGCAGCCAATTGAGGCGCGCCTCTAATTCTCTTTCTGCATCCATGTGAATAATCTTTCCGCTCGGAATCTGTAAGCGCTAGCAAGGCATGCCTAACTGCGTCGTTAGACTGGTGGAGTTAGGAGCTCAAGTGAACATATTGTTAGCAGGGAAGACTCACCAGGTAAGTGAGGGAGCCACCGGTTTTGATGTTTTTTCAGACCGCGAGATTGTGGCGATGTTTGTAAATGGCGAGGCTAGAGATTTAGCGCACGTTCTAAGTCAGGACGACAGCGTTGAGGGAATCGATGTTTCCTCACAGGCTGGACTGGAGATACTTCGGCACTCCACTGCCCACGTGATGGCACAGGCAGTGCAAGAGCTTTTTCCGGAGGCAAAGCTTGGCATAGGGCCATACATCACCGATGGTTTCTATTTTGACTTTGATGTAAATGATCCCTTTATCCCAGAGGACATCAAACGCATTGAAAAGCGCATGAAAGAACTTGTTGGCAAGTCTCAGCGATTTGTTCGACTAGAGGTCACTGACAATCAGGCTAAAGAGCTGATGGCGTCCGAGCCATACAAGCTAGAGCTAATCGACCTAAAGTCTGAAAACGTCGGTGAGGGCTCAGTTGAGGTTGGTTCTGGCGGGCTTTCTGTCTATGAGAACCTCAACCCCGACGGGTCGTTTGCATGGCGCGATCTATGCCGCGGCCCACACCTTCCAAACACCCGAATGATCGGCAAGGGCTTTTCGCTATTGAGGTCGGCTGCCGCTTATTGGCGCGGCAACGAAGACAATAAGCAGCTTCAGCGAATTTACGGCACAGCCTGGGCAACCAAAGAGGACCTAGCCAGTCACCTAGAACGTCTTGAGGAAGCTGCAAAGCGAGACCATAGGAAGATCGGCTCTGAGCTGGACCTATTTAGCTTCCCGGAGGAGATTGGTTCCGGCCTAGCAGTGTTTCACCCCAAGGGCGGGGTTATTCGGCGGGTTATGGAGGACTACTCTCGCAAGCGCCACGAAGAAGCCGGCTATGAGTTCGTCTACTCACCCCACATAACCAAGTCCAACCTGTTTGAACAAAGCGGTCACCTGGCTTGGTATTCAGAGGGAATGTTCCCTCCAATGAAACTGGATTCTGAGATTGATGAGGACGGCACTGTTCGAAAGCAGGGTGCCGACTACTACTTGAAGCCAATGAACTGCCCGTTCCACATTCTGATTTTCAAGTCACGATCCAGAAGCTACCGCGAACTGCCACTGCGGATGTTTGAGTTTGGATCGGTTTATCGCTACGAGAAGTCCGGAGTGCTGCATGGCCTGACCCGTGTTCGCGGAATGACACAGGATGATGCCCACCTTTTTGTGACCGGCGATCAGCTTGAAACTGAACTGACAAGCGTCTTGAACTTTGTGTTGGATCTGCTTCGTGACTATGGCCTGAATGACTTCTACCTAGAGCTCTCAACAAAGGAAGAGGGAAATCCTAAGTTCGTCGGTGACGACGCAATCTGGACCTCAGCCACTGAGACGCTCGAGAAGGTCGCCAAGGCCAGTGGTCTGGAATTGGTTCCTGATCCAGGTGGGGCGGCCTTCTATGGGCCAAAGATTTCGGTTCA
>Ga0209136_1000221_pt1 | contig 42644 bp, 59 predicted proteins | sample SaaInl0LU_22_DNA_FD_184640 | JGI IMG/M metagenome (GOLD analysis project Ga0209136, IMG submission 184640) | Marine microbial communities from expanding oxygen minimum zones in the Saanich Inlet - ESP_90LU_22_DNA (SPAdes) (version 2) | ecosystem: Environmental > Aquatic > Marine > Intertidal... | reverse complement strand
CAGTAGAAGTGGATGGTATAGTAGATTAAGCAGCTGGTTGGCCTGCAGCTCCTGAGTGGAGAGCCAACCTTTTAATTACAGTGTGAGGCCCTAGGTGTGATTCCCTGGGGCTTCCAAGTGTTTGGGGCTTGCGCGGTAGGGGTAGAGGGTGTGGGGGCCAGATGTGTATTCGCGCGCCTTCGTTTGACCCACCTAACCGGAACTTAGTCTAGTTTTTGAACGCCTCTATATATTGCCCTTACGTGTGTGCACGTGTAGAGGTCGGCTGAGCTTATAGATTGGGCTTGGGATTAGGACTGATTTGGGGTCTGGTTTGGCTGGCTGGACTGGTTTGTCTGGCTGGTCTGACTGGACTGGCCAATCTTGGATTGGTGTTGTATTGGTGTTGTATGTGGCTTAGTTAATTATCTCTATTGCCTTACTTAGTATTAGTTGGTTTGTTCTATTACTTCTTATTACTGGTATATGTGTATACTGTATTGTCTATTGGCTGTACTGTGTATATTAGTACTCTCTTCTTTTATGTGGTTTAGATTTAGGCTTCTGCTTTTTGGCCCGCGGTTTGAAGAAGTAGCCCTCGTCCCATTTTCTGAGTAGTAGATGCATTATGAAGTAGTGGACCAGAAGTATACCTATTGAGAGAAGGAATGTTAACATGGCTTAGCCGGCGAATTGGGGTTCGGTAAATTTATAGTGCACATAGAAGTTACGGTAGTACTCACCCTGGAATAGTTCTGGTCTTCCGTGTAAACAGGTAGCAGATTCATAGAGTATTATCTGACCTGGTTCTGTATAGATTTTGTGTAGCTTGCCAGTGTGGTCTTCTATATGCAGTGGCCAGGGCTGGGCTTCATCTGTTGCTACTATTATAATTGAGGATATATGGTGAGTCTCTACTCTGTCTCTGTGCATTTTAAGATTAGTGCCATTGAGATAGCTTCTGATTCCGTATACATATGTTGGTATTAGTGCTCTTCCTGCCCAGGCTTCATGTAGTGGTTGTAGAGCCTTGTGTATTTGGTCTCTCCTCTCTTTAAAGAAGTCTAGTCTATAGATTTCTGTATCACCGCCGCCGATAATTTCTGCCTTGCCTGGAAAGCCCTCGAGATGTGGATTCTCTTTAGCCAGTCTGTATATCTCTAAGATCTGCTGCCAGACAGCTTCCGGGCACTGGACTACTTCAAATCCTAACGGAGTGCATTTAGGCAGTTCTTGATAAGTGCTAAATTTGCTCATTAACAGAAGCAGTATTGTTCATTTAGGGGTATTGTTGCCAGGCTAGCTGAATCATAGGCCTCGTTCTTTCTTCTTAGGGTAGCATACTTTGCTCCTGACCAATACTTTTCTAGACCTGGAATCTTTTCCACTTCGGTTCTGTACTTATCATAAAGTTTTAGGACTTGCATACATGGTACTGTATGGCCAAACTCTCGCTTCTTGCCATCTACATTGTAGTAGGGGAAACCTAGGTTAGCCCTCTTTGCTGTTGGGTACATTGAATCAATATCTAGAACTCCGTCGAATTGTTCTTTGGTTAGATCGATAATAGTGCCGTCAGTTTTATGCTGCACAAACCAGTGTGTAGTCTGACCTACCTTTTTATCCTTTACCTTAATATCAATTTTCTTAATCAGTTTTAGATCCCAGTCTGAAGAGTAACCTCCTAAGGCATAGAATACAAATTGTGAACAGGGATAACAGTAACCAAAAGGCCATTTGGTTGAAATTCCAGCCTCATTCATTTTTTTAGTCTGTTCTGCCTGGTTAACATTAGATGCTGGTGAGGCTCCATGTGTATTATGAGGCTTAAACAGATCTACATTCTTTTTAAAGAATTCTTTTACCTTTTTCATAGAAGAGTTGTCTACCTTTAGTTTTAACTCTTTCTCTTCTGTTTCGTTTAAGAAGTCTGTAAATTTAGAGATTCTTTCCATTACTGTTTTGTTCTTTTTAGATTATTATATTTATCAAGATTAATTTTGTTTGAGCCGGCGCGATTTGAGGTTGGAATTAGTAGAAATTAGCACAAATAAAAAATGGCCATAGAGGCCATTTAATTTTTAATCCATTATATCATACTCCAGTCTTAATTAGATTCGGCACTGGCCACCCAGTGAGCCACTGGATAGTATTTTGGCTATAATGTAAAGATCTTTAGATAAGCTGTAGTCTGTTGGTTGTAAGAATAGGGTCTAAATGCATTATTATGAGTTGCTGTACGGATAACCGTATCGCCGTTGGTTAATTGAGCCTGTTTAAGCATTGTAAACCCAATTGAGTTTGTAGTATCGAGTGATGATTTTCTTGTAAGTTTATAGAGGTGGTGTTCACATCTTAGTGCTCCACCATAATAAGCAGTTTGACCATTAGTTCCAGTTCCAGTATAGGCTTCATCAATTATCGATATGTAAACATTATTACCTATCAATCCTCCTATTGCAGTTGACTGATCTCCTGATGCAGAACTACCATTCCAAATTCTTTTATCAATTCTAATCTGTGTAAACCCACCTTGATTTGTACCATTGTTACTTGGCATTCTATCAAAGTTCCATGAAAAACCAGAACCTGGTACCCCATTTACGTTTGTATTATTATTAACATAACCACCATACCATGGTAAAAATGAACTAGAACTAACATTACCAATACCTAACTGAAATCTTCCGGGATCTGGTGCAGCAAAAGCTCCAGCAGATTGCACCTTTCTCTTAACATTACCTAAATTATTATTAGTACTTCCACCTAGGCCAATTGGAGGTGTTGGTAAATGTGAAGCGATATGCCCCTGGTTTTCCATATATGAAAAATCTGAGTTTAGTGTGCCGCCAGTAAATGGATTAACTGAAATATTAACATCTTTACCACATTCTGCACAAAATAAAAATTTATTAGGACTTGAAGTACCGTCATTACTTAATCCACTATATCCACCGGTTGTTGGAAGGCTAGTACCATAATTGGAATTTATCCATTTGTTTGGCCCAGAAGTCCATGAAAAATCAGCATAAGTTTGAGTAGTTGCCTTATTTCTACCACCAAATATAAAAGTATTACCCGAAGTTGGGCAGTTTTGGCAAATATCACTATCCACTGGTGTATCAATATTACCACTTGAACAAATAGTCTTTATCTTATAATAATAAGTAGTAAACGGGGTTGGATCTACTGTAACGTCTGTATATGAACTTGAACTAGCACTTAATGTGGCAATAGTGGTCCAAGGTCCATTACTAGTAGTAGATCTTAATACTTGTTGTGCAGTTGCATCTGGACTAGGAGTCCATGTAATTAACATTTGTGCTTGATTTGCCATATTACTATATATTAATCATTTAATTAACTAGGAAGTGATCCGCCACCGCCACTTCCACCACCAGGTCCGCTACTAGAGCTTGGGTACACATAATCAATTGTATACTCATTCTCTACCGTTAATCCAGTAGCAGTTACACAACTCACAGGAGGTGGTGTTGGTGCTGGTGCTGGCGTTGGTGCCGGTGTTGGTGTCGGGCTTGGCGTTGGCGTTGGCCCTTCTCCAGGAGAAGGAGTCGGTGATGGCGTTGGACCCTTAGGATCCTCCGGAGAAGGAGCCGGTGATGGTGTTGGACCACCTTTCACCGACCTTCTTCTATTTACAAATACCGATATCATCTTTCTTCTATGCAATTTTTATTAGTAAACGTCAATGTTACTGTATATCCTAGACCGTCAACCCATGTTGTTCTACTATCATCTTCAACCCAGACTGTATATTCTGCAATATCAATCGGAGTCTCTAATGTCGTGAAAATGGAATGTGTACTTGATGGGTGAGTCCATGTGTGTATACCGGTTGCAAGTGCACCACTATCGTCCTTAACATCCAGTCTAAGTTTAGCATTCACTGTCGTGTCTACTGCATCTCCATATGCTGCCCCAAGATGTGTTAACTGATATAGACCCTTAAAAAATCTAGGTATTCTAACAAATGCAATTCTAATATCAGTTGAGTTTGGAGTAGTATCACTAGGAATACAGTTGATTGCAACATGTTCATAGCAGTACCCTACTCCTTCTTTTCCTGTTGGCCCGGCCGGTCCATCGTTACCTGAAGTTCCAGAAGTTCCTGAAGTTCCAGGTGTTCCAGGTGTTCCTGGTGCTCCACTGTTACCAGAGGTTCCACTCGTTCCACTCGTTCCAGGTGTTCCTGGTGCTCCACTGTTACCAGAGGTTCCAGATGTTCCACTCGTTCCTGGTGCTCCATTGTTACCTGAAGTTCCAGAGGTTCCACTCGTTCCTGGTGTTCCTGGTGCTCCATTGTTACCTGAAGTTCCAGAGGTTCCACTCGTTCCTGAAGTTCCAGGTGTCCCTGGTGCTCCATTGTTACCAGATGTTCCTGAAGTTCCAGATGTTCCTGAAGTTCCAGGCGTTCCTGGTGCTCCATTATTACCTGAAGTTCCACTCGTTCCAGAAGTTCCAGATGTTCCAGAGGTTCCACTCGTTCCTGGTGTTCCTGGTGCTCCATTATTACCTGAAGTTCCACTCGTTCCAGATGTTCCTGAAGTTCCACTCGTTCCTGAAGTTCCAGGTGTTCCTGGTGCTCCATCGTTACCTGAAGTTCCACTCGTTCCTGAAGAACCATTAGCCCCATCGTTACCTGAAGTTCCACTCGTTCCAGGTGTTCCTGGTGCTCCATTGTTACCAGATGTTCCTGAAGTTCCAGAAGAACCATTAGCTCCATCGTTACCTGAAGTTCCACTCGTTCCTGAAGAACCATTAGCCCCATCGTTACCTGAAGTTCCAGATGTTCCTGAAGTTCCAGGTGTTCCTGGTGCTCCATTGTTACCAGATGTTCCTGAAGTTCCAGATGTTCCTGAAGTTCCACTTGTTCCTGATGAACCATTAGCCCCATCGTTACCGCTCGTCCCTGCAGTCCCAGATGTTCCAGATGTTCCTGAGCTTCCACTTGTTCCACTTGTCCCAGATGTTCCAGAGGTTCCAGAAGAACCATTAGCCCCATCGTTACCGCTCGTACCACTTGTCCCTGTAGTCCCAGATGTTCCAGATGAACCATTAGCCCCATCGTTACCACTCGTTCCAGAAGTTCCATTAATACCTGATGTTCCTGATGTTCCTGACGAACCATTAGCCCCATCGTTACCAGATGTTCCTGCAGTACCAGAGGTTCCACTTGTCCCTGAAGTTCCTGAAGAACCAGATGTACCACTTGTTCCTGAAGAACCAGATGTACCACTTGTTCCTGAAGAACCATTTGTTCCACTTGTCCCTGAAGTTCCACTTGTCCCTGTAGTTCCTGAAGTTCCGCTAGTTCCACTTGTTCCGCTAGTTCCACTTGTTCCAGATACTGAGCCGACTGAAGTTACCACATAAGAGTAATGTGAAGTACCTTCAGTATAGAATACTGTATTGTGATTTTGGTTATCATTGTTTAGAACCCAAACTTCAACAAGCATTCTTTGCCCTACAGATACAGCTGTCGTTTGAAAAGTAATATCTGTCTCGTTAATTGTTGGAGTTGTATTATTATTGTTCCAGCCAATATTTACTGGTTGTGAAGTTCCTGCAGTGGCGATGACATTGCCTGCGTTATCAGTAAGTTTTAATACAACGTAAACTTCTAGGTCATCATTTTGGCTATTTTTTGTCAACCATAAGAAGAATCTTTGTACTCCACCTGGAATAACTGTAAAGTCGAATGGTTCTGAAATGTATGATTCAAGTAGAGTGTTAGTGTTTTGAATAGCCGCCACAGAGACAGTTCTTTGTGAACCTCCTGTAGGTTGTAATCCTAGTTGTTTAACTCCGGTGATTTCTTGTACAGAATCATTAAAGAAATAAGTTCTACCTAAACCAGCACCATCTAGACCGTCAACACCGCTTGTTCCACTTGTTCCTGAAGTTCCAGAAGTTCCAGAAGTTCCACTTGTTCCTGTAGTTCCACTTGTTCCAGAGGTTCCAGAGGTTCCATCGGTTCCTGAAGTTCCATCTGTTCCACTTGTTCCTGAAGTTCCAGAAGTACCACTTGTTCCAGCAGTTCCACTGGTTCCAGAGGTTCCTGAGCTTCCATTTGTTCCTGAAGTTCCATCGGTTCCTGAAGTTCCTGAGGTTCCATCAGTTCCTGAAGTTCCGCTACTTCCTGAAGTTCCAGCAGTTCCACTTGTTCCACTGCTTCCTGCAGTACCACTTGTTCCAGAAGTACCACTTGTTCCATCTGTCCCAGAAGAACCATCACCTCCAGTTGCACCGTCTAGGTTAACCGTCCATGATGTATATGTTCCACTACCAACAGTTCTTGTTGGTGCAGCAAATGTTATTAAACCAGTTACTGAACTATATGTTATAACCTCACACTCTTGGAAGTTAGATGTATTAAATACAATTATGATTGATTGTGCCGGAGTATATGCTAATCCAGGCTCAACAGTAATACTTCCACCATTTCCTAAAGTAAATGAAGTAGATGATACTGTTTTATATCTGTCTGATATACCAGAAGTTCCAGAAGAACCTGAAGTTCCGCTCGTCCCACTTGTCCCTGATGAACCAGAAGTTCCAGAAGTTCCAGAAGAACCTGAGGTTCCACTTGTTCCACTAGTACCATCCGTTCCACTTGTTCCTGAAGTTCCATCTGTACCACTCGTTCCAGAAGAACCATCAGTTCCATCGGTTCCAGAAGTTCCTGAAGTTCCTGAAGTTCCAGAAGAACCATTCGTTCCATCAGTTCCAGAAGAACCATTAGTTCCACTCGTTCCTGATGTACCATTTATACCTGAAGTTCCATCTGTACCAGAAGTTCCATCAGTTCCACTCGTTCCTGAAGTACCTGAGCTTCCGCTTGTTCCACTTGTTCCACTTGTCCCTGAGGTTCCACTTGTTCCACTTGAACCATTAGTCCCTGATGAACCATTAGTACCACTCGTTCCATCAGTTCCAGAAGTTCCATCCGTTCCAGAAGTTCCGCTTGTTCCTGAGCTTCCGCTTGTTCCGCTTGTTCCACTTGTTCCTGATGAACCAGAAGTTCCAGAAGTTCCATCTGTTCCAGAAGTTCCATCGGTTCCATCCGTTCCTGAGGTTCCATCGGTTCCACTTGTTCCTGATGTTCCATCTGTACCATCCGTTCCAGAAGTACCAGAAGTTCCAGAAGTTCCACTTGTCCCTGATGTACCATCTGTCCCTGAAGTTCCAGAAGTTCCAGAAGTTCCACTTGTCCCTGAAGTACCATCGGTTCCACTTGTACCAGAAGTACCTGAGCTTCCACTTGTTCCACTGGTTCCATCAGTTCCATCAGTTCCAGAAGTTCCATCTGTACCTGAAGTTCCATCTGTACCTGAAGTTCCAGAAGTTCCACTACTTCCTGCAGTTCCGCTTGTCCCACTTGTTCCAGCAGTTCCACTTGTCCCTGAAGTACCTGAGCTTCCACTTGTTCCATCTGTACCACTTGTTCCAGAAGTACCACTTGTCCCAGAAGAACCAGACGTTCCGCTAGTTCCAGAAGAACCACTTGTCCCACTGGTTCCTGAAGTTCCACTAGTTCCGCTTGTCCCACTTGTCCCTGAAGTACCATCAGTACCTGAAGTACCATCAGTACCTGAAGTTCCACTAGTTCCGCTTGTCCCTGAAGTTCCAGAAGTACCACTCGTACCATCAGTTCCATCAGTTCCAGATGAACCATTAGTACCACTTGTCCCATCCGTTCCAGATGAACCATTTGTCCCACTTGTCCCATCAGTACCTGAAGTTCCGTCAGTACCTGAAGTTCCACTCGTTCCAGAAGTTCCAGATGAACCATCCGTTCCATCTGTCCCTGAAGTTCCATCTGTCCCTGAAGTTCCATCTGTCCCTGAAGTTCCATCGGTTCCATCCGTTCCAGAAGTTCCATCAGTCCCGCTTGTTCCTGAACTTCCGCTTGTTCCACTCGTTCCAGAAGTTCCAGATGAACCATCCGTTCCATCTGTACCAGAAGTTCCATCAATACCAGAAGTTCCATCTGTACCAGAAGTTCCATCCGTACCAGAAGTTCCATCCGTACCAGAAGTTCCATCCGTTCCATCAGTCCCTGAAGTTCCATCCGTTCCATCAGTCCCTGAAGTTCCATCCGTTCCAGATGAACCATTAGTACCACTTGTCCCAGCAGTTCCACTTGTCCCTGACGTTCCACTTGTCACCGCAGCTCCTTGTAAATCACCAGGAATCCATACATATTCTCCTACTGGATAACCAGCAGCTATAATTGCAGTATCTCCTGCAACTACTTCATGGAACATTAAAGGTCTACCTAAATCTGTGTCAATAACAGTCCCATCGGGTCCAGATCCAAATATTTTATACCCATTTTGAGTTTCCTCAATATAGGCTAGGTTATAGTCCATTTCCGGATGTGTTAATGGTCTATCTGGATCGAAAGTATTAGGTTGTAGTGGAACTCTTTGTCCATTTAAACCTAAATGCTTATCATGCCCTAGTATTGCACTAGTATAATAGGATAGTCTTTTGTTGGCCATTGTGTTATTTCTTCTTTTTTATATTTGACCTTATTTGATTTCTGTTTTAGGGAAATCTAGTCTTTTTGTTAGTCTATAATAAGTATTAATTACAGTTTCGTATGCTTGGTTCTTTATTATCTCAATATAATCACATGGATCTGTATAATCTCCAGGCTCTTCAATATATGGGAAACAAACATAATTTGCCTTTAATTGCTTTAAAAAGGTAACAGTACTAAATAGTTCATTAACTTTTTTAACACTGATTGCGTTTAGTTGTAATTGCTTAGCAGATTCAAATTCCAATCTCATATTATTAACAAAGATTGCATGTTTTTTACCAGTAAGATAGACTTTGAATGCAAGTACATTATAAAGGCTCTCGTTGGCAGTACCACATGAACATTCTGGATCCCAAATCTGATATGCATATGTTTCCTCAATAAAAGTTTTAAGTGCCTCTATGTCGCTAAAACGCGGTAATGTTTTAGTACCATATTGGCCAGATTTATTTAATAAAATCTCACTAACTGGACCATCATTGTCATCTACTATTTTAAGAGCATCATATATTGCTATGAGTGAAATTCTATCAAATATCATTATTTTTTCAGTGTATTTGTTAGCATATAGGCCATAACACCTACTGCAGTTGTAAATATAGTCCAGAATATCTTAACAAAACTAGACTTCCATTTAATTAAATCTCTGTGCTCTTCTTGTAATTTATCTAGCTCGGTTTTCTTCTTTTCCCATTCTTGTCTAAAATCAGTATTCTTTCTAATCTCAACAATTGCACCATCATATGGGTTTAATAGCCTGGACTTAAGCTCAGACATATCAGCCTTCATATCATTCTGGTTTTGGATTAACTGGTTAATAGAGTTTTCCAAACCAATATAACTAGGGTCTTCCATCTTCTGCTTTAGGCTTGAAAATGCTAATAACAATTCACTTACTATTTCTTGGTTCGATTTTTCTCCGTTCATTATGCTGGTCTATTTTTACCTTGTTTTGCAGCGATTGCCTCCTTAATCCATATTTTACCTAATGGATTTTTAATAGGTTCGTTCATTGTTTTTGCTATTTTAGCCTCTACTTGTCCTAAAATATCATCACCATATACAGAATTATCAACAATAATCATGTTTTCAGCACCAAAAAGCTTCTGGAACTTACCTAAATTATCTTGGACAGCTCTCCACATTTTTTCAACCATGTCATCTGGTAATTTACGGTCGCGGCTTCTATTTCTCTCAAGTGCAACTTCCAATGTTGTATTTACAAATATCATATAGGTATCATAGCCCAAATCTTTGTATAATAGCCTATGTCCTTTGATTTTATCAAAATCTTTACCAGTTCCATCAATAACTTGACCTAAACGACCTCCAATATAGTTATTTTGTAGCCTTCTAGTGATATTTTTAGCCTTATTTCTTAAAGTCATTACTTCTGCCCATACCTCTGGGTCATCTGCATATTCTCCAAGTTTAGAAACATCATATCCTGCTTTACTAAGCTCTCTTTCAAATGCGTTATCATTATTTACTAGCTTAAGTCCAGTTGCATAGGAGACAGTTCCTACTGAACCTTTTGGAAAGTCAAAAAGTTCGGTTGCAACAAATGATTTTCCAGAACCAGGCCCTCCGGCCATAAAAAATGCCTTAAGAATTCCAGGATCGTATACACCTTCTACTATAAAATCTTCGAATAATTTTACTCTTTTCATATTTGATATATCTTTTTACTTACTTTATATATCAAACATAAAAAAAGAGATTGCTAAGCAATCTCTTTTTATTAATCTAAATAATATCTGATTAGTCTAGTTAATAGCACTATTCATATCAAGCCATACTCTAATGATATCTCCATAGTCTCCAGCTGATAAGCCTTCTCTTTCTCCCCATGTAGTCTCATTATTAAGATCCCACATCTTTTGTGCAAATGCATTAATATTACCTTCTTTAAATCTAAGGGTTGCTCTTAATTTACCAGCATCCATTAGCATAAAAGTTTCTCTACGGTCATCATGTGGGTTTGTTTTCCAACCTGCTGAATTATTTACGCTAATATCTAAGTCAATATAATCTCCATTTTTAAAAACAGTCCAATTACCACCAGACTGATAGCTCTTACCCTTTGCATATTTGATTCTTCCTTCAGTAACCATTTGCTTTTCAATGCTTGCAATCTCTTTATTTAAAGTTTTGCCATAGTAATCTTTAAGAGCATCAACTGCTGTTTTAGACTGACCATCAATAATCTGGTCTGCAGCTTTACGTCCCATTTTAGAATTAAGGATTGTTAACGCAACTCTTTCCGAGATCTTAAACTCTTTCATTAAGTCTTTAACTGATCTATCGAAAAGTTTCTGAGTAGTCTTATCATCCTCATGGACATTAATAGTACCATAGAAGCCATAGCTCATATTGATATCATCTTCAGAATAAGCTTCAGCAACTAAGGATTCGGCCAATTTCATTTCTAGTTTACGTCTTTTAGTAATTAGTAATTCAATCTCACGCTCAATATCATTTAATTCACTACCAAATCTATCTGCAACTTCACCACCCTCAGGTTCAGCTTCTTGTTCCATATCAATTAGTAATTGACCTCTATCAGCATATAGATCTTTTAGATCTTGGCTAATATCCCATAATTGATCTTCTGCCTTTTGTCTTTGTTTACCATAAAGTGGCTTACGTTTTGGTTTCGCCAGCTCTTTTTCACGCTTCATCTTTGCAGCTCTAAAAGCCATTAGGACTGGATCGTTAATATCTGTCGCCTCAGTAACCGCTGATTCTTTTACAATAGTGTCATAATGAACTTCTTCTACTTCACCTCTATAATCAGCATATACGTCGATCGCCCACTCTTGACCTTCATCGTCTTTACCTAACCAATATTGATCTTGACCCTCATTTCCATGATCGTCAATAATATCTCCATAATCAAACTCTACTTTATGTTTCTTGCTACCTACTTTAAACTCTAAATAAGGCCATTCATCTTTAGTAATTTTAATCTTAGCTTCATTAACTACTGATTCATCCAGTCCAGCTAGTTGTTTTATTTTTTCAAGAAACTCACTTGCCTTAGGTCCACCATATTGTTGTAATCTTTGTTGCACTAAATCATAGTTTGATATTACCGCTGATTCATTACCTTTTTTAAGTGCATTCTTAATTCCAGTAATTCCGTCTTTTACATCTTTCAAATTTTGACCACTAAGACCGGTTTCTTTATAATTAAATCTAGCTTCAGTAACTACTGATTCGTTTTGAGCATCAGCCCATGCAATTTCCCAATCATCAATGTCAAATTTATAGAATGCTACTAAGTCTGCAATCTTGTCGTTTGCACTTGGGTCATCTTCACCTCTTTCTACTTCTGTAACATCATAGTAGTTGTCAGTAATGAATGATGCAAGATCTTGTTCAGAAGGTCTTCTGCCCAGTTTAGCAATTACTTTCTTAACAGTGTTATATTTACCAACGTCTTCACGCTTTTCAGCTACGAATTTTTCGAAATTTGTTACTTTTTTCATAATTATGAGTTAATTGTTTGTTTGATATTATCAGCAACTGATTTACTAAAAGAATATGTACTATTTTTAAGACCTAATGTGTCATAATTAGTACCACTATCTAAATCTATAGAAACACCACCGTCACTACCATTATATTCATCAAAAATAAATAGTAACTCATATACTTCTTTAAAGATTTTCTCTTTAACAGATCTGTCAATCCCACCACCAACTGTAATAGCAATTAGATATGAATTTGAACCATTATTAAAATTAGCATGACCTTCAATTTTACCACCAACTGTAGATCTCATTGTACCAGACCATCCACCCGCTGCAGGTCTTGAAGATTGTTCAACCTCATATTTCTTGTATTTCTTAACAACTTTAGCAAGCTGCTCGGCTAATTTGTATGGATTATTCCCAATGAAAATATCGTAAGAGGTTTCAGGTTCTCCACCCTGAACTCTAAAGATGTTATTGTGGTCTAATTTACCACTTTTAAGGGCAGCTTCTACACGGTCTAATTGTTTTTGGTATACATCGCCCCATTTTTCAACGGCTAGTTTAGCGATTGCTACTTTATCTTCTAGTTTAGCCTTAATACCTTTTTTACCGAATACAACAGATTCATTAACGTATTGCTCAAATAATTTTACTTTTTTCATATTAGTCTATTGTTCCTGAAGTTCTACCTCTTTTTTTATAAAAGTCGCTGATTGATTTTGCATATGAACCAAATCCTTTGCTCCAACCATCTACTAGTTCTGACATTTGATCTTCAGTTAACCAGGTTGGATTAGAATTACCATCAAAGATATAGACCTCAACTCCAGCTGTCCAGCTTCTAGTTTCTCTAAATCCTAATTTATTAAGAATTTGTGTTGGCATATGGTGACCTGCAACTTGTGCAACTCCAAATGGTTTGTTTGATTTTGGGTCGTAGTCAAAATGAATCATATCATATTTAGTACCACCTTCTAATTGGTAATATTTACCATTCATTGAAGCACCACCATTAGGTTCAGTTAATTTACCTGACTTTTCAAGTGCAGCAAATAGCTTTGATTTTGCTTCATTAATATATTGTTCGAATAATTTTACTTTTTTCATAATTAGTTGATGTACATATTTAATTCGTATTTGCCATTACCTCTTCCATAGATTTGAACGTGTATCGCTTTACGCTGTTCTTTTCCGTTTTTATATAGAGTTAATGTGTCTTTTTTAGTAGCGCCATCCTTTGGTTTAAAGAATGCATCAACATATGCGTTACCATACTCCTCTTTGTCCAATTCATATCCCATTGCATTTGCATATTTTTCAACCTCGTCAATTACTGTTGAGTATTGATTGTGATAAACTTGAAAGTCGCTTTTTGATTCGTTTAAGAATTCATCAAATTTTAAAGTACTCATATTAAAGGTTGTTTTTTAATTCTTCAATAAATGGCATATAATTATGAGATCCATACTCATCTCTAAGTATTGTAGCAACTGCAGCTGCAAAATCTTTATAAGACATTGAGTCATCAATCTTAATTATTGCTTTGTTAATTTCTTTTGCTAAAGCTTCTGATTCTTTAGATTCAGAAAGATAGTGAGCAGTAAATTCTTCTCTAGTCATTCCTACTAGAGCTGCTTGTTGAGTTAAGAAATCATCGAAAACTTGTACTAATTTCATTTGAATAATTTTATTTTTCTTAGGTTATATATCCCCTTTATTAAGCTCAAGTTGTACTTTAGCCCAATAGTGTTCAGTTCTCTTGTTTTTAATACCGCGAGGTCCTCCATTCCAACATCTAGCAATCTCCTCAAAGCCTCCGTTTGGATGATGGTAATCTTTCCAAATCATGAACATTTCAATTGACTTAATCCTGCTAAATCTATCTTTTAATTTAAAGCGCTTCTTGCTCTTTTTCTTTTTTAAGATTCGATTGACTTCTCTAACCATAATAGGTCTAATTTGAAGAACTCCAACTGAAGGTACATCCATGTGAGTATCTCCAATTGCATTTGAGTCTCCCTTAGATTCTACTTGAATAAGAGCTCCAACTAGAGCATCAATAGATGGTTCTGCTTTAATAGGTTTAATAGGTTTAATATGCAAATCAATTGGTTTAGTAATTGTTTTAGCATTTAATGCCTGGCTATCTGATTGAGTACCTGTTGTTGCCAACATAAAAGGTATTGTAAATAATGATAAAGCTAATAGTGTTTTGTTAAATGTCATACTTTTAGTTTTGTTACAGTGTAAATATAATAAAAAAGATTGACACTAAAAAACTTTTTGGCAATTATTTTGCAAAAAGTTTGCAATTACTCTAAATCAAAGGCTTCATTTGGTGACATCGGTTTTATTCTATAAACATCTTCTGATTCCTCTGGCGGTTCTACATACTTTGGTCTAGTATTAGTTCTAACTGGAACTGGCTTTGCCTTTGCCTTATGGCTCTTTAGCATTTCGGGTCTATTTTCTAGAACCCAACTAATATACCTCCTGTCAGCCTTATAAACACTACCAACAGTTCTACCTTTATATTTTCCACTTCTAAGAATATGATTTAAGTCTACCATTTTTTTATATTTAAGTCTTTAAACAAAAAAAGAGGCCGGAGCCTCTTTTAACTAATCTAATTAATTTAATCTAATTAAAACGTGAATTTAAAAGTATCAATTAGATCTTTATCTTCTTCAGTACCCTCTTCAATGTCAAACTCAGATCTCATTTTATCGTAAATTACATCCCAATTATCACTATCTGCTAGTGCATTTAATTCATCTTCATTTCTTTTAATATAAGTCTTAACTTTAGATCTTAAGTTTTCATTAATTGGTCTATTGACTCTTTCTATTAATGTTTCCCAAGATAATGGAGCTTTAGTAACTGTTGATTCTTCAATGTATTCAGCTAGATCTGGATCTGCCCAACCTAATTCTTCATCCGCTAAAACAGTTTCAAGATCTTTTCTTTTTCCCTGCATTGTAATTACCGGCTGGCCTCCAGCTGGACCTTCCATCTTCTTGTCAATAATCTTAACTCTATTCTTCTTTAAGAATTTTAAGAAGTCTTTATTATCTGGATCCATTGCATCCATTTCAACAGTTGCTTCGAATAATTGTTCGTCTGATTCAGTAACTACTGATTCAATTATTACCGATTCAAAATCACCAGGTAATCCTCCGTACCATCCAGATTCTTTATTACCAGGAGTTCCTTCACCATAAATACTGTCTAAAACTTTAACGTCCATTATAACTTCCCATGATTTAGTCTTAGAATCCCATCCAAAATCTTTTTTAATTGAACCATTTTCGTCTTTAATAAATTCTACAAAACCAGTATAATCATCTTCGTCTTTAAATGCAAGGCCAATAGTATTCTTAGCTTCAGTAACTACTGATTCAAGTGCAGGTGATTCGTATTCAGTACCTATAGTTTCTTCTTTGTCATTAAACCTTTTAATACTACGTTTACATTTTTTCAATAGAGATATAACATGATCTATTGATTCGCCTTTACCTGAATCATTTCCAGCTTTGAGCCAATCATAATAAGTTGTTAGTGCTTGTGAAGCAGCATATAGTTCATTTCCTATAGTATCGTTAGACATTCTAAAAAATGCCTCATTAACTACTGATTCCTCTAGCCTATTAGTCTCATCTAAGTTTTCTTTAATTTCGTTATAGAAACCGTCATATTCAGCTTCAATATCTTCACCGTATAATTTTTGCCAAATGTCAGCTACATCCTTTTTAGTAACCTTATTCTTATATTTGCCAGTTACTTCTTGATAGAATCCTGCATACTCATCTTCCATGTCTTCACCATATACAAATTCCCATGCTTTAGCTAAGTCTTTGAATTCATACTTCTTAGCTTCAGTAACTACTGATTCATTGTATAAATGAACATAGTTGCTTCCTTTTTCAGAATAAACTGATTTAATTTCAAATTCTTCTTGTGCTTTAGTATAATATGCTTTAAAGAATAAGTTATCGTCTAATTCTCCAAAGAAATGATCTGATTTACCAATAAAGAATTCAGCATTTGGATAAAGCTCTAAAACTTCTTCTTTTGTTTTAGCCTTTAAAACATCTCTGTTAAAGTCTTTTACAAATTTAGCTTCAGTAACTTCAACATTTTCAAATGCATACAGTTCTTTTGCTGATTTAATTTTCTTACCAGCTTCTTCTGGATTGTTATCATCAGCATGTGCTAAAAGACCAGCTGCAATAAGTCTATCGAAAATTTCATCTCGAACTAATTCAAAATCAATAGAATCACTTGAATTATCCCAAGTTTGTGCTACGTAATCTGGATCAATCCAACCATAACCTTTTTTAATATCTTTAACCATGTTAGCATAATCCATTTCGAATTGTTTAACTCTACCTTCATTAACTACTGATTCTAAAGCTCCAGCTAATTCAACATTTCTATCTTTACCCATTATTGCTAAATCAAGCTCTTTAGTTAAATCATTTCTTTTTTGTGTCAAAGATTTAAGCTTATCTAATAGCTGAGTTTTGCTATCTCCTTCTGCTGATTTCCAAGACGCAACAGTAGCTGCCATATCGGCTACAACTTTATCAAACTCAGTTTGAATTTTCTTAATAGATCTTGCCTCATTTACATCAACTGCTTCTGATTCAGAATATTGTGTATTGAAAGGCAAATCTATAATGTCAGTATAACCATCATCTTGGTGTAGGCCATACCATGTATTACCATCAGTAAAATAGAACCATCCATGTGCAACATCATGTACAACACTGAATTCCCCTTTTATTTTAAGATTAATAGTTTTCGATCTACCTCTAGCTAATTCTTTTAGGACAGGTACTCCGTCATCCCATGTTTTATTAGTTGTAGTTGCAGTAACTGAAACAGTACCATCAAACCAAGCAGTAAATAGTTCACCATTTACGTCATCGGCTAATGTTTCTTCAGCACTTTCATTAACACTTCCTAATATCTCTAACTTTGATTCATTAAGAGCAGACATTGCTAATAACTTCTGTGAAAAGAGCTCTAGTGCTTCACTTAATGTTAATTTTTCAGCAACACCTTCTAAAAGGCTATCAACTTTCTTTTCGTTTTTAGTCTCTATTTTAAGAAGAGCACTTTTAATTACTTCTTTAGTGTATCTAGCACCTTGGCTATCACTTCGATTATTAAAGTTTATAAATGACATTTAATATATTTTATTTTTTATTATAATCCTAATTCCATTGTAAAACCTCTCCAGTCGTATTCATCTATGAAATTGTCTACTGAATCATAACCATCAATCATATCTATGAAGTATGAGTACATTGCCTCTTCTGAGTACTCGTCCTCATCAAATTTTCTGTTATGGTCATTTGCATCGATAATCTCTTCAGATACTTGAGCTGCAAACGCTTCTAATTTCTTTTTATCTGATGAAGAGATACCTTCGTTTAGTGTTTTTGAAAATTGTTCGAATAATTTAATGTGTTTCATTTTATATTTTATTTTTTATTTGGATAGGTTAATTCATATACCTCATTCACGGCTCTAACTTTGTTCTTAGTATCTAGCTCGATATTAAATTCTTGTTTAGCGTATTTTTTTAGGTCTGATTTAGAAAGCTCTCTTAATTTAGTTTTCGTAACTTTACCTTCAACGTTAACTTTACCCTTTACAGCATCAATTACATCTCCAGCCTCTTTAGAAACTTTATCAACCCTCTCTTTAAATTCATCTCTCGCCTCTTTAAGGTCTTCCATTGCGTCTTCAATTTTGCCTTCAAATGCATCTGGGATATAATCAGCATCCGAGTCTTTTAATTTTCCAGTAGCAATGCCATATAGGTAACCACCGGCGATAATTGCGATTACAATTAAGATGATTAATAGTGTATTCATATTGTTTGTTTTATTATTATATGTAGTTTATTTATCTTGTTTATTTATGGTAAAAGAAAAGAGCACTAGAAATAGTGCTCTTTTGTTCCTTTTAAGCTGGCCCACCGATTCCGAAATTAACCCAACATGCATATTCATCCGGAACATCATGTAGTGAATACAAATCTAGATCGTCATCAAGTCCTAAGAACTCTTTAACAACGTGGTTTGTTACTAACTCAATGCCTTTTGCCTCTGTTTTGGTTGAATCATTTTCAGAAGTGATGAGAGCTCCTGAAATGATTTCGGCCATGTTTAATAAGATATATTTAGATTAGTGAAGTTACCTTCAATCTATATATCTAGCTGCCATAGCTTTGTTTCATGGTTTTTTAAAAAAATAGAAAAATAGTTTATCTTTTTTTCAATAAAGCTTCAATAAGGGTTCCATGTGAAGAATAAACTGCAATTTGTTGCGGAGTTGGTAACTTTCCTGCCTTGATAGATTCTATCATAGAGTCTATGAAATGCTGAGGTACTTTACCGGTATCTACGTAGAGATTCCACTCCTCTTTATTCATGTTAAGCTTTTACTCTTACTTTAACAGTCCCACCAGACCAAGCATCAAATTTAGTATCGTTAACGTTAGAAGAGATATTGCTTTTATAATAGATTCCACCGAATTTCTTGTTATTACCAATCGTATGTATAAAAACAAACTTTTCTTTTATAGATCCAAATCCCGCAGCTAGCTCAGATTCAATAGTACTAAAAGATTTTAATTCAACTTTATTTTGTGAAGACAATATAGTACTAAGAGAATCTAATGTTGATTTAGAGCTTAGGTCACCAATAGCATCACCACCTGCTTTTGAAATAATTAAACCACCTTCTGGTGATTCTTGTATATCAAACGTCAATGGACTTTTAACTATTACTGGATCTAAGTCTTTTACGATATTAATAAATTTAGCACCTTCTCCTTTTGCTACATTATTTTGAATCACAGAACCTTCACTTGTTTTAGTATTTAATTCAGGTAAAACATCTTTCAATCCAAGATAGAGATTCTTTAAGTCTGTTATAGCATTAGTAATAACTCCTCTGTGTTTTGCTCCAGTTCTCCAACCATAAAGAAAACCATCCTTACTTAATTTTACCTCTTTAAGTTCAGCTTGATCTATAACTCCGCCCTTATCATTATAAAGAGTTAAATCAATATCCTGTGAACCACCGCCAATACCGCAGTTCTCAACAATATAAGCCATCATTATTTCACCTCTACCAATACCGGTAACATCTGCTCCTAAACCTACTAATATATTTGCAGCTTTAGGATTGGTTTTTAATAATTTTTCAACAGCGTCAAGGTCGCCATCATTAAATGATTTAATATTAAGTCTTTCTTTATAAGGTGCTTTGCCTCCAAATAGATCAGCATTAATCATATTATATAAAAGATCTTTATCTTCTTTTTTAGAAGATTGTGCTAATCCCATGTATTCTCTCTGGTTACCTTCGTTAACATGAGAATATTTTTGCATCACTCTTTCGAAATCTACTCTAAAATTATTCATTATTCTTATTTTATTGCTTTAATTGTTGATATATTTATCCCATCATATTCTGATTCTAGGGATTTAACCAATCTTAGGTTTGCATCGTCATCATCATAGAATTGTAGGTCATTATAACCCATTTCTATTAATTCTTTAAATGCTGCTTTTTTACGGTCTGAAATACTGCCCTTAAATTTATGAACTGGATCGTTTACTGCAAATATTAAATCATTATCAATTCTAAAACCTACGTGTTCTCTTAGCCATCTATAAATCATTTTACGGTCATCTCTAGCTGTAACAATTCCTACTGCCAATTTAGACCTATAAGCCTCTTTAAATATTTTAAGATAATAATCAATTAGCTTTCCAGCCTTCATAATCTCAAGTGACTTAAACTCATCAAAGTTTAATTCTTCATGTTCTCCTTTTTCATATGTGTTAAACTCTTCCGGGGTTAATGAATAACATTCACCAGTCTTTTTATTACAAACTTTAATTTTAGCAGAAGAAATTACAAGAGTATCATCAAGATCAAATACAAGTATTTTAGAGCCATGGTAAGGTTTACCAGCTCTATTTACTTCATTAACGTAATCTTCATATGTTTTAACGTATTTCATATACTAATTATATATTGATTTATTCATTTGTTCCATTTGGAAGCTCCTTTTCTATCTCCAGTCTCCACAACATATTGTTAGGTACAATAAATTTTCTGTCATGGCCATAAAGATAGAATGTTGTTTTCCAAATATTCTGTCTGATAATTCTGGCTTTTTTAGTTCCTTTAATCCAGACCATATCATCAACATTATAATCACTGCCCCATAAGAATTGAGCTCCTATTATAAGATTATTAATTGCATCTTTAAATGAAACTGCAATAATTGTAACTAGTACCAACCAGCCCCATTGCCCAATATAAAGTTCTATAAATTCTCTCATATTAATCCTTGTGCTGTTAAATTCTGCAACACAGGGATTTGACTTAACATAATATGCTTATTTGCTTCATCTCTGTCCATAAATCTGGCAGAGTCAACCTCTTTGATCTGTAGTTGCTTTTTTGGAACCTTAAGTTTTTTAAGTCCAATTTGAGCTAGGCTTTCCAGTTCTACTATATAATAATAGACAACTTTATTGTATTTATACTTTCTAGAAGTAACAATGAATGTATATTCTGGGCTCTTGATTAAACTCCTTGGTACTTTAATACCGAATTCTTCTCTGGTTTCTCTGATTGCAGCCTCTATTACAGATTCTCCATCATCAATTCCACCCTTTGAAATACCAAAACCTGTATTTGACTTTCTACCAGTACTGTGACCTAACAAAACTTTACCATCAAACACTATTGCTAACCCTGCAGAATATCTAGTCTCCAGAGCTTGCTCATTAATAAATTGTTCAAATTGTGGTATGTGTTTCATTATAAATCACCGTTTCTTTCTCGGTCTTCTATTCTTTTTAATTCTTCTTGAATCTCAAAGATTCTCCATTCAAAATCAAAAAGTTCTTGTCTTGATAATTTATTATGCTTAAAAGACTTTTGTGCAAGTTTATATTCTTTATTAAGTCTATTTAAAGTTTTCTTAAGGTCACCGATTGACTTGTTAGTTGTTAAACCAGCATTTTTTTCAATGGTTCTCTTTTTTGTCTCTCTGCTACCTCTAGGTTCGATAACTAAATCAAAATCAGAGAAAAGCTCTGTAAACATATCGATATTATCCATGATATTCTAGTTGTTTTTTAAACTTTACTTAAGTTATATATCAATTTTATATTTTTCTTTAACTCTCTGGCTTATCGGAATAGCCTCTCCTTGCTCATCGATTCTTACAAACTTAATATTAGTACTTAAGATGATTGCTTGGCGACCATCATAAACATTATGACTTCTAGCTTCCACATTCAGGGTTACAGATGTGTTACCCATAGATTCCACGCTACCGTATATTTTAAGAAGATGACCCTCTTTTGCCGGTTTTTGGAAAACACATTCATCAATAAGAATTGTTACCATTCTTGGAGTATCACACACTTGTGAAGCATATGCTGCTCCAGCAGCATCTACCCATGCAAGTAGCTTGCCACCGAAAAGATTACCATGAAATCCTAAATCAGATTTCTTAACTGGATGTGTGCTTATTAGCTCCATTTAGTTAGTTTTAAATTTTGTCCAATGTTGACCTGAAACATCTTCGTTTGGAAAGTAGAACTCAAACTTTTCACCATCACACCAAATTATCTTAGTAAACCCAATTGGTACAAGAGCTCCGGTTTGTAACCATCTACTAGGTTCATCACAGAAGTCTACGATTACAGTCACATTAACAAATGCAAAAAGATTGGCTAATTCTCTCTCAAATCTTTCTAATTCTTTCCAAGGTCCTCTATTTAAACCCTGGTGTTGTAGTGCACAATTAATATAGGTAAATGTAGATCTTAGCATTTCATCAGTGCAATTAAAATCTGCAGCCGGTGCTAAATGACCCTTATCCCAAATATTATTTTTATAATCATCATTGTCTGATGTAATCACACCTGGATATTTCTTAAAATCTAGACCCTGTCTAGATGCATCACCACCTAAGCACTCTATATTATAAGAGAGCTCAAGTGGCTGTTGATAGATTTCCGAGTAAGTTACTTTAAATATATCAGTTTCAATCTCTTTAATGGTCTGGCCATAGCTTACTATTGTAAATAATAAACTTAATAAGATTAGCTTTATCTTTAGCATATTATTTAGCCCTGTTTCTTAGTGTAAACCAGTTTGAAATTGAGAGTGTTGCGGATGTATATCCAGTAATAATAGCTACAAACCAAAGCCCAACGTACTCACTCTTAATATAGTTAGTGGTAAGAACTGCAAGTAGGCTTAAACCTAAAAACCATGCTATTACCCATGCAGTTGCTGGTAGCTTTTTAACTATCTTCTTTTCTAATTCAACTACCATTTCATCATGGACAACCCTTGAAAGAGCATCCTGAAGGTCCTTTCCGTAAGCTGGTACTTTCTCAATAGAACCATCGTGATTCTTGATAGTTACTTCATATTTAAGATAGCCATCAAATGTCTGACTTTCCTTTCGTAATTCAGCATGAATCGCAATCTTTTTTACTTTGTTCTTTTTCTTCTTCATTTAATTTGATTTTGAATATATTACATTACCGTCCAGTATAATAATATTAACACTAACATTATACAACTGCATTATTTTATTTACTTCTGTATTCGGATCCTCTGTAAAAATAGTTTCCGTATGTTTATCCGTATGTACTATTATTAGATGTTTTTTCATTTTTGTTTCAATAACCAATCAAGTACTAATGTCTCTGGTCGCCATTCAAGTTCTTGCATAATACTAGTTATATCAGCAAGGCTTCTTTTTGGTTCATCTCTAGCCTCAATAAATTTAATCTCACCGCCTAGAGTCTCTGCTAAATCATAGATTTTAGTCTCCACTCCAGAACCAACGTTATAGACTGGCATATCAGATTGCCATTCTTGTGCGATTGCAGCAAAGATTGCTTCACAGATATCACCAACATAAATAAAGTCTCTGGTCTGTTGGCCATCTCCTGTTACGGTAATTGGTTGATAGCTATTGTACTGCTTTAAAAAGATTGGCACCGCACTAACATAACCACCAGTGGCTCTCTGGCCCTCTCCAAAAACATTAAAGAATCTTAGTGCTGTACATTTTAATCTGCTAGAATTAAATTTAGCCAACTCCTCTTCCATTAAGAGTTTATATTCAGCGTAAGGGCTCATTGGTTCTGGATCTAGATCTTCAGTAAGCGGTACGGATTCATTATCTCCATAGACAGCTGCAGTACTTGCTGCTACTATATGACTGGCTCCGGATGCTTTGGCCCATTCAAATGTGCGTCTACTTGCCAATAGAATACCTCTTCTGTATTTCTCAGGATTTTCAATACTCTCTGGAACTGAAACTGGAGCAGCTAAATGTATCAATACATCAAAACTAATTTCTGGAAACTGATCCACCTCAATATCCATTACCTCTACCTTTAACATTGGGCTTGGTTTAAGATTGTCAATATTTCCAGTACTGAAATTATCTAACACATAGACCATATGGCCATCGTCAATTAATCTGGCTACTAGATTATGTCCTATAAATCCAGCACCACCTGTTACAACTACATTCATATTTAATTTTTTTCTATTGCCCAAGTACCTAACCATTCTCTGGTTAAGACTAGCGTTAAGTTCATCTCTTCACAAAATTCATCCACTGCTGGATTAACACCAAATAGACCTCCGTAAACCTCTTCACCGCCTCCTTCTGGATGCATCCAAATGTGTTTGTCTTTGCCATTGTCTGCAAAATTAGGGTCTTCATACCAATTCATATCTAGATAGTCATGTCCTGCTAAGACTCCGCCTTTGCGCAGCTTTGGCCACCAGAGTTTAATATCCTCCTTAACCCATTTATAGGCATGATTACCATCAATATAGACCATATCAATTGACTCGTCCTCAAAAAGATCTACCATCTGTGAGCTTAGACCTCGAAGCATCAGTGCTCTATTCTCAAAGCCACTAATATTCTGCATAGCCTCTTTCCAAACATCACCATGTAGGCCATGGTTTGAAGCGTCAATATAGCCATCGCTATCTGCTAATTCTCTCCAGGGATCTATCATCCAGAGTTTACCGTCCCAATTCTCCATAATGTGGCGGCTAAATTGAGCCTTGAAGACTCCAACCTCAACTGCTACCTTTGCATCAATATTCTTAAGAGCTTTTGGGATTAACTCCTCTCTAGTCTCGTCTAATTTAATTTTTTGTGGCATTCTCTATCTTTTTTATTACGTCTATTGCGCTAATTGTTTTTGTACATTCAAATTGTCTACCAGTTCCTTTCCAGACCGGGCACCAGTACCAGTCTCCTCTATCAAATGTGTGGTTTCCCCAGCAACCATGACAGACTTGATGGTTATTAACATAGATGGCATCCTCAAACTCTACATAAGGGTCTGTAAATCCACTGATGATTACGCATTTTGCTCCAAGTGCCCATGCAAACCAGCTTAGGCCTGAACTTATACCGATAAACAATTCCGACTCTAGTATTGCATCTGCTACCCCTTCCAATGCTTCTGGTAACTGTTCAATGCCTTCTAGACTTGTACCCTCTTTACTGGCATGTAGAACTCTATAACCCTCTCTATTATAATGATTAACCAGGTCTTGCCAGCCAGTTGGATGATTCCAGTATTTGGCCTGTGCTGTACTCTGAGTTGCAATTACTATTTGCCTCTTTGACTCGCGCGGGCCAGTTAAGTATTCTGGTGCCAGTTTAGGGCGTTTCTCGTTATATGGGATTCCAAGTCGATCCGTGGCGATTTTTCCAAGTGTTACATGTCTCCAGTCATACTTATGTTCATTACGTTTCCAGGTCTCCTCTTCGTCATAATAGACTCCAATACTCATTTGTACTTCTGGTAATGTCATAACTTCATCTACAAGTCTAATGCCTTGCCCAAGGTACCACTCTCGGTCAAAGAGCCAGTTCTTGTGTGTTCTTACCAAGAGCCTCTCTATTCCGTGATGGAGTTTAAAGGCCTCCATTTGGCCCATCCAGGCCAATGTGTCTCCTAGTGAACTGCTGTCGAATTGTACCAGTACCTCCTTGCCACTAAGAGTCCATCTGAGTTCCTTGTACAATTCACCATTATGGTAAACCTTTACTTGCCAATCAGTGTGCCACTTGCGACTAGGACTGTACCAGTGGCCCTTTTGAAGTTCTTTTGCCACATAGACTAGATCGGTGCCGTCCCAGAATTCCGCGTGCCATTCCCCAGGGCCTAATTGGTCTACATGTAGTCGAAGTGCATGTTGGAATTCCAGTCTAAATTGAGACTCTATAGTGCCAATAAGTCCTCTGCTGCCGCTGGTACTTAGAGTTGCATCATAGGCCTCAAGTAGGTCTTCAGTGAATCTCTCAAATTCTCCTTGCGGTTGGATAAAATCTCCTACAATTTTTTCCTGTCCTGTGAGACTCTCAAGTAATATAGCGGCATTATCTGTAAGTTCATCAGTAAATGGAATAATGTAGGGTGTAAACATATCCAAATATTGTTCTAGGTTTCTAGAGAAGGTTGGCAGGCCATAACTAATAGCTTCGCGAATTGCTAGAGGATTACATTCCCAGGTTGAGTTAAACATAAAGGCATCTGCCGCTGTCATAAAACGAGCAACATCTGATCTTTCATGCCAAACTGTAACATTTGCTGGCAGATCATTCATAATAGGTTGCCAATAAGATTCAAAGTTTGAGGCCTGGTTTCCAACAAAGTGAAAATGAAATTTACCAGGCATTACCTTCTCTATAATCTTGGCAATATTAACACCTTCACTTTGATTCTTGCCCGGAGTCCAAAGACCTACATTTAGGATATGAACTTTATCCGGGTCCATATCTAACTCTTCTTTAGCATTCCACTTCTCATCTTCACTAGGTCTAAGATCTACAACAGGATATGTTGCTAACCATTTACTATTTGCCGGAGCCTCTTTAAAGTTATTTAGGGCATGGTAAGGTGTACAGAATAAGTATGAATCTGGGTGCCAGATCTTATTCTCACCCTGGAACCAAATATTATGACATGTTTCTATAATCTTCCAAGGTTGATTTGAATCATAAAGAAACTCAAGTGCACTATTAGGCAGTTGATTAAAACCATCAAATGCTTCTGGACACTCTTCAATATGAATTAGATCTGGCTTAATCTCATTAATAAGCTCTTGCATTCTAGCAGAACGATGTTCATCATCAATAGTATTAAGACCTGCAATTGTATGAAAGTTTTGTCCTAGTAGATCTGAAATCTGGTCACGTTGTACTAAATAAGTGTGGCTATATTGATTCCACTCTAGTACATGAACATTATAATCAGAATTCAACATTGCCTCAACTCTCTTTAATAAGAATTGTGGCATTCCACCAGTTGAAAGGTGTGGTGCTAAATATAATAGAGTCTTCTTTTTTAAATTCATTTTATACTTTTCTATTTCTTTAATAATAAGATTGGCCTGCTCAACTCTTTTTTCACCATGGAAAACTCTTATCTTCTCCTTGTCTTTTGGTAACTTATAGAAGTCAGACATAAACATATCACTCTCAGTAGTTGTATTGTAAAAGTGGCGAACTGTTTCAATACCTTCGACATTTATGTAGACCATTGGCATACCTCTATTATCTCTCTGCCATACTAATACATTATAGATAGTCTCTTCATGAAATGGCATGAATTTAATACCATCCACTTTCTTTGGTAACTCTTCTTTTAATTTTAACCAAGTATGTAAGAATTCTTTATTAGAGCTTCTACCGGCCAGAATGTTTGTAGTTCTATATTGATTGGTTCTCTCTTCTGGTTGCATTCCAAAGAATTCCATTAGAGGCCACTCTAAACATTTGCGATTATCTTTACTAGTGCCAGAATCATCAAGAAAAGGATTTCCAATCAATTCTCCATTTCTAATTAACATCACATATTCTTGTGGTCCTAATGTTGCTAATGGATATTCAGTAGCCTCACCGCAGAATTCAAATAACTCATCAATATTATGAGCTGCTAAACAATCACCATCTAGATAGACCCATTCATCAATAAAACCAGAAGCATCTAACATTACATCAATCTTTGCAGAAAGTGTTTTGTAAGTTCTATAAGTATCTCTGTTAACATACATGATTTCTTGGCCAACAAAATCATCATCTGTTAATTCTGGTAAATCCAAATCTAATCTAATACACGTGGCTCTTGTTTGGAGCCATTCTGACGCATCGTAATTTATAGTGTAGACTACAATGGGTTGGTTAGAGAAAGCTAGAATACTATTAACCAAATTGACCGTAACATGCTCGTAGTTCTCAGTTGTATGTGTGATAAAAGCTTTGGCTAATCTTGGACCCTCTTGAGTATTAATATGTTCCTTGTAGAAATCATCAATTGCAGATATTCCATCTGCTTGGATTGCATATGGATCTTCAAATATACCCATATCAAATTTACCTAAAATAATATTATTAAAAAAGATATCGGCTGCATCCCAAGTATGTTGATGGAATCTATCCTTGATAAATCTTCTCATCTTACTGGTAAACATTACCATTTGTGCCCCTACAATTTTATCAACAATATGAATACTTCCTCTCTTCTCAAGAGTTGTTGATTGTAGTGAACCGTCCTCTAAATGAAATCTAGAACCAAATGAAAGATAGGCTATATCCTCATTAATCATTGCTTCATACCCGCGGTTAATTGCATCGATAGTTTCATTAATAGACTCTGTTAAAATAGCATCACCTTCACAGAAAATAAATCCATCTAGGTCTGCTGAGAAATATTCATCTGCTGCATCTGCAAAAGCTCTAAAGTTTCCATAGTGTCCATTTGTAATTGGAATGCTATCGAACTGATCTGGTCTTGTAAAGGTCTCTCTTGGCACTTCACCTTTCCATCTCTCATTCCAAACTTGAACATATTCAATACCTCGATCTGCTAATTTCTTAATCGATTCAATAGACTTCTCCTGTCTCTCTGGTGATTTATCATCCGTAAGTAATAAATGTACTAATCTAATTTTAGGCTTAACATCATATAGATTTGCAATAGCATTAAAAACCTGATGAACGCTTGGGTGGCATTCAAACTCTGGTTTACCCTCTAAACACTTAACTTGCGGTGGTACGCCATGAATAGAACCATGTGTTTGTATATTATACTTTTGATTAGAAGAACAAAAGATTCCACAACCACCTCTCACGAATTGATATTTATAGTCCTGTGAGCCCATTCTATACGGAGCTCTTAATTTATTATCAATAGAAGAGCCAAGTTGAATAATTTCAACATCCGTAGTTCCGGCTATATGTAGAATACCGGAATCCATAGTTACGACTGCTCGAGCTCTATGGTTCATCATCCATCTTAGCTCAGCTGGGTCATTATTTGGGTCATTTAAAAGATTCACGCCTAATTTAATATCAATAGGCATCACTGGCTTTTGTGTGTTAAAATGACCAGTCTCACTGGAATCTCTTCCAATAGCTACAACTGGAATCCCTCTTGCATTTAATCTATCAATAAGCTCTTGCCATTTAGCTTGTTCCCAAGTTCTAGTTGGCCAAGTATGAGTTGGATGGATAATTACATAATCTTTAACTGGAAGTTCTCGAGGCCTTTCAATATAGAGGTCCATTTCCATTTCGGATTCCTTAAGCGTGAACCCAAGTGAAACTGCATGGAATTGCCTAAGGTCCATATTAGAGTAGCGAAACTCAATTGCTTCACCGGCAATATCGTGAGTCTTACCAACTAGTGGCCAGAATGTTCTATGAATAAAATAGTTTTCTGATTGAGATTCTAGGTCAGCAAGTTTAAACGCAGAATCCACAAGCGGATGCCCTTCAAATAAGAAAGGTTTGCTTGTGAATACTGTTATTCTTTTACCATCATGAGCTTCAGAGATTTTGCGTAGTGTTGGGATTGCAGCAATAGTATCTCCTAATGCTGGTGTATCAATGACTAGCGCAACCTTTAAGCCTTTTTCAGTTGCGTGTTGCATAGTCTATTTATAATCCTCATAAGACTTCTCCTCAACTAGAAGAGAGCCTGTTAGTAAATTAATCTCTTTCTTTACATCAGATCTATCGTCATTTGTGTAATAAACAGATCTAGCTAACTCAATAAAATCAGATCCAAATGATTCTTCTCTTTCACAATCTCTAATTAAATCTTCAATATTCCAGAGAGTCTTATTAATATTTAATAAGTCCTCATAGAGTTCTTCCAATTTAGTTAGATTACCATTGTTATCTGCATTTGCAAAAATGTCTGTAATATTTGGTGTTAGTTCAGTATACTCCTTGATGATATTTTCACGCTTGGATTCTTCTGTAATTTTTTGTAACTTAATCTCTAAGATTGAGTACTTGTCTAGGATTTCTCCGTTAGATACTTCTATTTTCATCTCTTACTTGTTTTAAAATATTACAATGGTGATATAATTCATCCTTTTCAAAGTTCTTAATCGCCCAATTCAAATCTTCTACACTTCCTATCCTTGCCCATTCTCTAAACTCTTCATCGCTCTCGAACGTTTTAATAAAATTTGCAGGTCTAATTAAGTCAATGTATTTTTGCTGTAATTCTTCTACTGAAATTTCACTAAGCTTTTTCATTCTCTTTCACGATTTTAGTTAGGAATTCAGCTGCTGCTGCCACTAATACAGAATCTCTTACCGAAAGAGCTCCAGCACCTTGTGCTGCATTTGCAGCCTGAATAAGGATATTTGTTGCAGAAATTTGATTCATGCTCTTAACCTCTTCGAATGGAGATACAATTTCTTTTGTTTGTTCTTCTTGTTGCATTTTAAATTATTTAAAAGTTATACTAGTAATTGCTTAAAAGTTTACTTTAAACTCTTAAGCATTTTAATTAATTCAGGTTGTGGAAATAGGTCTGTCTTCAGCTTGTTTAAATTAGCATGTGTATATAAACCTGTTTTAGATTTCATACTCATTGGCATATAATCAAATGAAGCCTCTGATTTTGGGTTATTTAAAAGTGAGGTTACAATACCTTCTTTTATATCAATACCATGTTTATCTCTTAAGAATAATAGAAGAGCTTTGAGTGATTTTATTTGTTTTTCACTATATTTGTGAAAGTACTTATTGCCATTAAATGGCCTATCTAAAACTAGAACCTCTTCCTCTAGAATTTCTAAACCATACCATGTATGGAACTTATCACCTGCCTTATTTAAAGGTCCAGCATTACAGAGCTCAATTGAGATTGATTCGGGTTGGATATCTAAGTTTTCAATAGCTCCTAAATGATATCCCCAATTAATGTCTTTAATTGCCTGCAGAATTCTACCATCTACATCTCCATCCTGACCTAAACTCTTACCAGAACCACCAATAACATAATGGCTTCCTACTCTACCTCTATGGTCTTTTGCCCAGGTATCGATTTGTTTATAAGGATTATATGTACCGTGGTTTCCATGTAGAACTATCCATTTCTTAGGCGTTTCTTTATCTACAAACTCACCAGCTGGTAGGTTATATTGCTCAATCCAGGTTGCAGAAGTTGAAACATCCGTATCTGCAAAAATCTCAGCAGGACTTAAATCTAATTTATTCCAGGTCATTTGGCCAATAATACCATCTGGTTTTATTCCATTCTCTTCCTGAAATAATTTTACAGCATCATATAGTTTCTTATCAAATACACCAGTTCTAGTTATATTTAATCTCACTTGAACTACTTCAACTAGTAGACCAGACATACCTAATTTTAAAACTTGATTCATATTAATCCTTTTACTTTTGTTTCTAACATTGAGGTTAAATTATAGACCTCTTGTTTATTTGTAGTTGTATGTTTAAAATTAAAAACAGTAACCATATCTTGTTTCCTAGTGATAGAAAAGCTAATTGTATATTCTGGCCTAACTGCTATCCTCTGCTTCATTATTTTTAGAACAGATGCTTGTTCTTTAGCATCTTGTGCATATCCATGTTTAATTATAACATTTGCCGTAATATCGTAATCTTCACTCTCTATTTTTAGAAAGGGCTGGCGATCTTTTAGACCATTAGTAATTAAATATAACCGGTGTAAAATCTGAGAGCTATTATCCTTTAACTTTGCAGTTAATGTATCACTATGTAATGGCTTTGTAATATAGTTAGTCTCAATATCAATTGGTAGCCTCGTCGTCATTCTGATTTGATTTAAGATAGTCCATCATTTCTTGCTCTGCTTTCATTCTATTTGTTGTCCTTAATAAAGCATCTTCATCTTGTGGTAAATGATTAGATTGCATTTTTTGTACAATAGAACCTACTGATGTTGGATTATTGGCTGGATTTATAGAGTCTTTATATTTTTCTGCAGCATTAATCAAAGGCTCGTTAGGTTGCTCTAATTCATCTTCTTCTAGATCCATATCCTCTGCCATATCATTTAGTACCATATCTAAAGCGTGGTCTTCATCCCATTCTTCATCTTCTAGACCATCGTTTAGAGTAGCATCTAAATCTTCATATAGCCCTAATTCTTGGTCTCTCGCCACCATATCTGCTAAGATTTCTTCTCTTTCCTCTCTAGTTGGTTGTTCAACATTTGCTTCAACATCTTCAAAATAGTCTTGTGAAGGCTCCCTTTCTGGCATTTCTGGATCTGTCTCTGGATCGCTAAGCTGACCAGTAGATAGAGTCTCTTCATCCTCTTCTGGTTTTATATAGTCTACTAATGATTTAATAAACCCTAGTGCAATTAGTGGTAGAATGGCCCCAGATACAAATGCTAAGATTCGCTTCTGGTACAATGGGTCCTCTTCTATTAAGTTAAATAATTGTGACCATGACTGATAATCATCTAAATTAATAAAAGCATAATACATATTACCCTGCATTTGCATTAGAGTAATCGTAATGAACAGAGCCCAAACAAGAGTCTTATTCATTTTCTTTAAGATTACCAATGATGCTAACGATGCAGCAGCTCCTATTTCAAAACCAATTGCTAAGGTTACTGCTAACCAGTATGGGTTTGACAATTCAAAAAAGTCTATCACGTGAATTGTTGAAATCACAGATACCAATGCGTACAATGTAATAAACGTTCCTATTACAAATCTTTTTACTAACTTATCTTTCATAATTATATTTTTACCATTTTGCTAGAGGGCAATGTGAGTTTGGTGATAAGGTTTTAGCCGCTAATCCACAACCACAACCTTTAGTCTCTACTCCAGTTACCATATGCTTTCCTGTTTTATTTGGACTACAAGTTCCACCAACTCTTAATTCACAACTATTACAAATTTTCATTCTATTTTCAGCAAGAGCTCTAGTCTCATCATCTAATAAATTGAATTTATCTTTGACTACATTTGCCCAACCTGTAAAAATTTGTTGAATTTGCGAAGACTCCGTATTTGCTTTTTTATTTAAGCCTAATAACTCAGCGGCCTTTCTAATCTCCTCGCTGTAATTATGTGTCTTCTTTTCAATTGGCATTAGTCTTCTTTTTCTTCTAGTGCGTTAATTGAGATTCTCTCCTTATCCGAAATCTCTTCAATTCTTAAAGTCTTCCAAGCTGGAACTGTTTTAATTAATTCAATCATTCTATTCTCATCTACAATTCTAGCATTTAACGTACTAGATAGAGTGTCAACTTCTGCTTGAACTTTAACTAATTCTTTTTTAACCTTATTTGTTTCCGAATCAATACCACATGATTTAAAATAGGTTAATACTAATAAGACAATAATAATCTTACTACCATGTTTTGATAAAAAAGTGTCTAATTTATTCATTTCTCTTTGATTTGTTTATATATTATATATTATGCTTTTCTTTAAACATCCCTCGGCGTCTCATAAATTCTTTAGAATAGAATTCCAGATCTGATTGTGTAAGTGTAAAACATTGTGGAATATTATCCTCTTCATTTGCTATCCAAATCTCACCACCATCTGCTTTAATACCAGTTCGATCCCAATAGGCTATGAAATAAGCACCGCATTGTAGAAAGTAGTCTTGGATCCAATCTTCTCTTTTTGGTCTACGTGAATTTTTATAGTCAATAATCTTAATTAGGCCATCTGTCATTTCTGAGATATTATCGACAGTCCCAGCCCAACCACCGGCTTTAATGGTCCATAAAAAAGTCTCTGCTTCTAGAACCTTCTCAACTCTATCAAAATAGTCTGCACTATTAAAATAGAATTTGTAGAAAAACTTCCAGGCCTCAGCTAGGAATAGAGCACCAAGCTCTTCATTTTCAAACTGGTTAGTCTCTGCATCATCCTTTGCAACTTCCTTTAGTTTCACTAATCTTTCAGTTGCGGTGCCAGAGGTTGCTTTGTAGAGCTCTATTAAGCGGTGCATTATTGTACCACGATTCATTGATAAGGTTGAGATTCGGTCAGCTTCTGCTTCACCAACTCTCTTGCGCCATTTCTCTAAACCAGATTGGTCTTTAGTTTGGCCAAGTATTGTGGTTACTGAAGGTAGTTCAGCAATTAACTCACCTGCGTCTTTAACTTGATAAAAACGCATATCGTTCTTGTGAACTCTTTCAATTGTGTAATTTTCCAAATTGGTTAGCTTTAAATAAGTTTAATAAACCAATCCCAAAAATTTGTTAAAAAATCTGTGTTGGTTGCTATTAACCTGTAAATAATGTAGATTAAGAAGCCAAAGATAGCGTTCTTAAATAGACCTTTAATAATCTCAATAATCTGTAGAGTTTCAAATGCTGGCCAAAGAATAACTAGATAGCTTGCAGTCCCTTTTACTTTCTGTATTTCTGGATAGACAATATCTGCCAAACCTATTTTTAGCATACTATCTCCGTACTTTGTAATTTTATTTAGAACATAAGCTTGTTGAATTTCACCGGAAGCTCCTTGAACCTCTTCTGGTAAATTAACTACACCATAGATTCTACCTAACCAGTCTACTCTAAGACTATGTTCTTTGTTTAAATCCTCTTGAGATCTATTAGCAGTTCTCTTAAAGATCCACCAAACCCTAAGCTCTTTAAATAGCTCAGGCCAGAATTGTATTGTACTTTTAAACCACATATTTATGAATTTGTAAGTTTTTTAATATCTTCAACTTTCTGCATTCCAGTGACCTTCTTAATTACTTCACCATCTTCCATATAGACTAACGTAGGAAGTGCTCTAACGCCAAATGCTTGTGACATTTCAGGCTCATCTTCAACATTAACTTTAACCACTTTAACGTCATCTACTTCAGATTCATATACATCTACCTGTTTCATTAACATTTTACAAGGTCCACACCAGGTTGCATAAAAATCTACTAATACTCTACCTGTTTTTAATTCTTCTTTATTCATTATAATTTTATTAAAAGTTCTAGATCGGTTAATCTGACGAATGTGTCATATTGCATAGATACACAATGTTGACTATCATCTACTGGAATCGTACTATATTTAATAGCAAGGTTGTCTGATTTTGCCCAGAGCCCAATATTTGTTAATTTAACTAAATGTTCTAAATCTTCAAACCTAATCCAAATATCAATTGTCATTTTTAACTGTTTATTATTATATATTAAGCTCTGAGTTTGTTTCAATAAAAAAGAGCCCACTTGGGGCTCTTTTACGAGGACTTAAGTTTATGGTCTTACATGCCTAGGATTTTACTGCCATTAACTATACTCCTTATTTGATGTGGAGGTAGAGGGAGTCGAACCCACGACCTCTTGCGTGCAAGGCAAGCGCTCTAGCCAACTGAGCTATACCCCCATAAAAAAGGAAGGGACGTGTACTAGAGTATACCAGCTCTAGAAGATCATCCAATTGTATTGATTACTGCATACCAACCAACTTTACTTTTATTTCAAGTTCATCTCAAGACTGTTAATCTCGTTGATGCGCCAATTCATGTGGCTTTAGTTGTACCTTATCCCCTATTGGATAGGATTATTCGGTCACTTGGGCAAGATTTCCTCTCGGGTACTTGCAATGCTCTTGGAAAAATAGGTTTGTATAGTTTTCCTGATCTACCGCCATCTACTATTTCAAGTCTTAATTACTCACTTCTGCAACTAAGTCAGAACTTGTCTGATGTCTAGCGTGCCTTAACCCCTCTTTCCTCAGGGTTTATTCGGCAATACACTCACATTATCAATGATCAGTTTCTAATGTGCCTTCCAATATTTTAAAGAACTTTTCCTTGGTACATTATATATACCAATTAATTTTAATTAGGCTTTGTTAGCTGCACTAACAGCAACTCTTACGTCTTGTGCTAAACCTTTAATAGTTTGCATTGCTTTACGAACTCTTGTTCCCGCTGCTTTGTTTCCTTTTTCTGTGAATTTTGCTGCATCCTCTTGGATGTTAGTTAATTCTTCTTGGATTTGATCTAATAATTCAGTCATTTGTTTTTGTTTTAAATTTATTATTATATGTACTCTTTTTTGTTTGTTTCAAACTATTCGTTAATTTGATGTGCTGTGTCAAAATTAGTTCTAATTATAATTTCAGCCTTTACATCTTCCGGCGTGACCGGAGTACCATCCACTTGAGATTTATATAGTTCGTGATATTTACCTTGAACCACAAGCTCATATTTTTTATTATTGTTTATTGTTGAGAATTTAATAATCATACAAGAGGGTGTTGGTAAGTTTACTGATAAAATATCAACCACAGTATTCTCATACTTCTTAACCATACTCTGTGCTCGTTCTAGACGACGTTTCCAAAATTTATATAGGAATCCGTTTCCTGGTATTGTAAATGTTGCCATAATTTGTTTATTAGTAACTAATAATTATATAAACGTAAGTTCATTAGTTTCAGGGTCCCAATCTGCTGTAAGCACTCCATCCTTTCTTAACATATAATTCTCACCAAGAACTGCTGCATTAATGAAATGTGTTCCGTTGTGAAATTTGTAACCCCAACTACCGTGAATGTGTCCAAATACATGAATCTTCGGTGGTTGCTCATCTACTTTAACTCTTAATAATTCACAACCTAAATCTCCTTCATTATGAGGTGGGCCACTCACATCTAAATGTCCTTGTGGAGGTCCATGTGTAATCAAAATATCTGTGTCCTTTGGAATAGCATCCCACTTCTTTTTCAACTTATCACCACATCTTGGTAGATTAAATGCCCAATTGTAAAATTCAGGTTGCCAAGGACTTCCCCATATCTTAACTTGAGTTTCCCATTCTTCACCAATTACTAATTCACTATCTTGTAAATAGTCAACTCCATATTCATTGACAATTTCTTTAACCAATTCAGGTTCATCTTCAAACAATCTGTCATGATTACCTGCAATAAATACACAACTATCATAGTTCTGTGCCTCAAACCATGTACAAAAGTCCTTAATTTCGTATTGACTATATCCACTATTCATTAGGTCGCCAGCATGAATCAATAAGTCTCCACCTGGAAGATCTAATTGTCTATGTTTAGTATGTGTATCTGATATAAATGTTATTCTCATGCTTTAGCTTCTAATTCTTCTAATTGCTTTTCTAATCGTTCAATGTTACCCCACATAATAGAGGCATTTGGATCTATTGCTTTGATTTGTTCAACTAATTCTTTCTGGCGGCCCCGGCTATAAAATCCACGTTCAATATCATTTGAAAGATTATTGATATGTTCTGGTGCGTAGACTGAGATTCTTAAATCATAATCGGACCATTTAGTCTTCCAATCAACCAGCATAATTCCTTTAGTCAATTTCTTTTCTAAATTGTGGAGTCTACGATTTCTAACTCGAACTATAGAATTGTCACTACCAAATAAGTGTAAGAATCTTAAGAACCATCTTGGACACCATTTTGGTTTGGCTTCATAATCCAATGCGAGCACTAGTGGAAATAGGGCTTTATAATATTCACTGTCCTCTCGCCACACACTAGTTCCTAAGTAACGATACTTTTCACCAAAGTTTTTTGGAAAGAAAACAGCCCAAACATCTTTGAATCTAATGTTCATTGTACGAATCATGCCTTTTTTACGACCCTTCCAAAATAAGAATGAGTATTTCAGACTAGTTAGTCTCTCTTTAATTGTTGGTGGTGTATAAAATTTATTGCTACGCTTCATCTTCTTCTTTTAAAAGTGCCCAAAGTACTAAATAAAATACTAAGCCGCTTGGTATAAATAGAAATATTAGCCTCCAAACCCATGTATTAGTATCTGTTGAGTTTCCGATTCCTTCACAAACTCCTCCAATTATTCCTTCTTTACTTCTCTTTAATCCCACCATTTTTCAATATTCTGTTCCATTAATTTGAATAACAATTTTCTGGCACGTTCATGGTTAATATGACCAATGTTCATTGCAACCCGTTGTTTAATTTCTAAAGTGTCTTTACCATCTAGTTGTAATACACCTTCACCATTCATAACTCTCTTTTCTATTAATGGATATTTTTTAATGTAGCTATCAAAATCTTCACTTAGTATTCTAGACTCCCAAGTACTATAACCCTCTTTATCAGCAGGTTCGAACCAATGTTTTGTTTTATGATAATCTGAATACTCTCCTGAATAAAACTCATCTTGAACCTTTTCCATTAATCTGACGCAAGTCATCATAATTTCAGCATCCCTCTTGGCTCTGGTATGAATGTTCCTCTCTCCAATATATTTTGACTGAGCCTTAATTTTATGCATCATTATATTAAAGATGTAGTGAGAATCCCAGTGACGATCTTTCCAAATGATAGGCAACCAATACCAAATGTTTTTGATACCTCTTTTAATAGTGGTATGTAGGTATTTACCGTCATGATGCCACCAAAGGGGAATCCATTGTAGTTTTCTTACGATCCAAGGTTTTTTGGCTCTCTCTTCAGCCAACTGATCAAATATGTCTTTTTCTGGTTCCATATTACTTATATAGTCTATTTCCGATTTTGATTAATATTTTTTCAAATCTAGTTGGTTTATGTCCCCAAAGAATAGATTCATCAAGATTAGAGACTCTATCATATAATGGAGTACTAATAAAAAAGAAATCCCAATTATCAATAGTGAATCTTTTTACATTACCACCATTTGGCAATCTAAACTCAATCGATAACAACGAGTAAGGTCGGTAGTCTTTAATTACTTCACAGAATGAAAATCCCCAACAGTGGTCTCCATCGTGTAAATAAATATCAAGTAGATTAAATTTAAGATTCCATCTTCTTGTTTTCCAAGCTATTTTTTGAAGTAGTCCCATTTAGTTTATTTTAAAAAGTTCGTAGTTGCTATTTTGTGTTTTAAATTTAATGTAGTCTTCTCGCTGCTCTACAATCTCGGTAACACTTGTTGTTTGCCAAGTAAAGTAATCATTAAATGGCGACATAATTAGTGATAGTCCAGGTGCTGGAAGAGGATGATTATTCTTATATGTACCATCTTCATTCCACTCTAACCACATTACCCTGGCAGACTCTTTTACTAGTTTATCTCGTTCGCGAATTAATCTATATTTAGGTTCTTCTGTATCTAAATTTAATAGTAGTTTAGGTTGTACTCCTCCAATCATGTCTTTATCTATTATACGGGTTTTATTTAGTTTGTTTCTCAATAAAGATAATCTCTTCTAGGTCAGCTCCAGCCTCTATATCCAGACCTCGTTCGCTTAATAGCTTATCAAATACTTTGCGCTCTCTGGTTAAGAATATTGAAAGTGTGTAGATTTCATTAGCTGACCACTCTTCAATTGGTGCGCAATTTAAGAAGCCTAGATAACCTTCATCATTAGGATTAAATTGATAATCGCTAGCAACCTGATCTAGCTTTGATGCTATAATCTCTAGTTGCTTAGTAAAGGACAATTGACTAACCTTATCTTTTGCTTTACTGCCGTTAGTTGTATGTAAGCCCTGGCTGAGTGTTTCAATACCCATTGAATTTCTTAATTTTTTTTGATTCTCGGGCATCCACGTTTTAATAATATCTTCTAGCGTCTCGTCTGGTAACTGTGATAAAAACTCGTGGTCGATTGTAATCTTTGCATCTTTAATCACATCTTCAGCCTTTAAGATTAACAATGCTCTCTTATTTAATCCTTCTAGTAAACTCTTTTCAAATTCTGTTAGTTCGTTCATTTTTAGTTTTTTTATTGTTTCTGTAATTTTTCTTGTTCTAGTTTAATATGTTTACAATCACCTCTTCTAAATGTTGAAGCTGGGCATGTGCAACTCCATCTACCGCGTTCCATCTTAACCACATATTCTTTGCCGGGTTTAGAGCCGCTAACTACAACTTCGTACGATCTATTCGTGGCCATTTTAGTGGCTTCTACTGAGCTCTCTATTTTGGTTGCAATAACACTCATATCGATTTCAATCTGCTCTCTGGTAGTTCCTTCTGGCACTGGGTGCCATCCTGGACAGACATAAGTGCCTGAAATTGTTTTGACTATAGCAAAAGCACCACCAAATGCTCGATCTGCTGGGATCTTGAATTTTTCCATTATAGCTCTTTGATTAGTTGGTCCATATCTGAAACTGCTAATTCGCATTCATGTGCTTCCGAGCCTCCCTCTTCAACTTCATCACAAGCTAAAATATAAAGCTCAATAAGTTCTTGCTTTAAGACTGGATATTTAATAGTCAACTCTTTCGTGTAAATTGATAGTTCGTTAAGTGTCATATTATGAAAAGATTGATAAGTTATCTAATTGGTTAAGTGATTCCGAGAAGTCTACTCCGGCAATCTTAGTACAAACATAAGGTTTATCCCATTTACCGATATGGACCCAAGTATAATAGTCTGGTACATGGCCATAATCACCATCGTGAAAACCTTCACCCATACCTTCATTTAAGATTGGCATAATTCGCTCCATGATGTCTGCGATCTGAGGTTCAGATTCCCATACCCCAGTTTCAGAATTGTAACGCTCTTCGCGGTAGTTTCTATAAGGATTTAACTGAGTATATTCCGTCCCGAAATTAACTGGACCTCTCATGATTGCTACTTTAATCCCACTGTAGTTCTCAGTAGTGATTGACAATTTGAATTCTGGAAGTGCTTTCTTAAGTGCTTCTCTTTTAGCTTTAACTTGTTCTTTCGTGATGTAAGGCATATGATTTATGTTTTAGTTTTAATTACAGTATAAATATAATCAATTAGGTTGACATATGAAAACTTTTTTGCAACTATTTTGCTAAAAGTTATTAACAATCTCTACCGATATTTTATCATCAGTTCTTACCGTTTTAAGCAGAATCACTTCAATTGGTTGCTTACGAGCTCCGAACATTTCAGTCTGATGTTTAATGATATTTAAGTGCTCTGGTGTATAACCACCGGCCAAGATTACAATCTTCTTAAGTGTTGGTATAATCTCAGTATCGAATGGGTATCTCAGTAGTGACTTCGAAAGGTGTTCGTCGTCTAAGAAGTTTCCATTCTGAATTCCACTCTGACATTCGTAGATTGAGATTGGTTTACCGGTCTCATCAATCTCTACACCATCTATTCGACCGGCATCCTCTATTGGCCATTCAGCATCCATGTTCTCAAGCTTCATTCCAGTGGCTTTACAAACTATGTTCATGAACCTCGGGCCGACTGTGGTCATTCTCTCATGTGCATTACTAAAGTTACTGCCTTCGAAGATTACTCCAGTTTGATTTGAGCTCGAGCCTCGACCTTTAGCTGGTTTTTCAAGTTCAACCTCCATATCCAAGATCCAATCAACAAGTGAAAGAAAAGCATCAGTTGTCGGCGGTTTAATGTCTACCCAGTTTTTAAGAGTGTTTACTGTTTCTGAATCAAAAAGTTCTGAAACATAAGTACCAAGTCTTTGAATATCTTCAGTTGAATTACTATATCCAAGTCGCATTGTAGCGTCTCCAATTTGCCATTCAACTTTAACGCCATTTATATAAGTATAAAGATTGTTACCACCTTTGCTTAGGTTAGCATGTAGGCCTCTAGATTCTATAATTTCAGCAACAACATCAATATTGTTACCCATAAATTCTACTATTTCTAATTTATTCATTTTTAAAAATTATTGAGCGATTATCATTTCTATGATGCTATCTATATCTTCTCTACCTTGCCAACCAACAACATCGTCGCCAACTTGCAAAACTTCACTAGTTGCAAAGTCTCCGTTTGGATTAAAGATTGCAACTTCAAATGATGAGAATAATTCAGGTTGTCCTAAATCTTCTCTAGGAGTTGAGTAAGCAAAAGAACCTGCTGCTACTGAGATTTCCCAATCGTTATCGAATACGTGGCGTGCGTTGATTCCACCAAGGTGGTCTTTGAAAATAAGGTCTTTAAATTGTATCATTGTTTTCTATTTTTATAGTTCAAAGTTTTCTTGAAGTTCTTTGATTAACTTTTTAATCTCTTTTTTATTAAGAGTAATGTGTGTAAAGAAGTCTCCTTGAGATCTCATTGTTAATTGTACTTTCATACCTTCTTTACCTCCGCTGAATCTTGTTAGTGACATTTCAGTGTTTTCCATTTCATTTGTCTTTTGACTGTGAAATTGACCTTTAAGTGATTTAAGTTCTGTTGACATAATGTTTATTTTTAATTACAGTACTAATATAATAAAAAAAGGCCAAACAAAAAAATGTTTGGCCAATTATTTTCAAAAAAGTTATTAACAATTTATAGTTTCTTCCACTCTGGTTTAATGATTCTCCATAGTGCTTCAGAATAGTCTGAATTATCCATCATCTTAAATAAGAGTTGTGGGTACTTGTGCCTTTTCGCAAGTTCTGCAAATTTGGCTCTATCCTCAATGTCTTTTAATTTATTAAAGATCCAAGTGTATTCCCTCTCTAACATGATATATTGAGATACTAATTCCTCAACATATTCATCGATCTTATCGTAGAACTCATCTGGAACATCTTTAAGTAGTTCTGCAATATCATCTCCATTCTTTAATGACTCCCAAATACCGGTGGTAGAAACCTCAGTCATAATCTTATGAAGCCTCAAGTACTCTTCGAACTTAATCTTACAACGATCTCCATTAGAAAATCTGACAATGAACCCTTCAGTATTTGCCCAGTTTAACTTCTGGATCTCAGTGTAGTCTTCAAAATGAAATAGCTGAGTAACTTTACAACCCAAGTATCTTGAAACTACAACCAATTCTTCATAGTTACACTCATATTCTTTAGACTTAATTCCAAGTAAGATTAATTCTTCAGCATCTCCATAGTCAACTACAATACGGTTCCACGGTGCTATTAGCTCAAATAGGTAAGTTGCATTTGGATCTAACATATCAACTTTAAATCTATTGAAAAGCTCCTGAGCTGCAATCGCCTGATCTGAAGTGAACGAACCTCTTGAAGAGCCAACCCACACTCCGTTGTAATTGAAGACTGTGATTAATGAACCGTCTACCTTTTCGTAGATTTCAAAGTCATTAGTTGGAGTATGTTTGTTCTCTTCAATGTTAAAGAACTTCTTGAAAGGATAGGACGCTTGATTTCCCTCGTCGTCAAAAACAAGACCTCGACACGAAAGAGTAACCTCATCCCACAATCTTTCATACTGAACCTTCTCAGTGTAGTTCCAAATAGTTAGTGGAAGTGTCGGGTGAGTTTGACATCTTAATAGGCCATCCTCTTTGT
>Ga0209136_1000220_pt1 | contig 42773 bp, 33 predicted proteins | sample SaaInl0LU_22_DNA_FD_184640 | JGI IMG/M metagenome (GOLD analysis project Ga0209136, IMG submission 184640) | Marine microbial communities from expanding oxygen minimum zones in the Saanich Inlet - ESP_90LU_22_DNA (SPAdes) (version 2) | ecosystem: Environmental > Aquatic > Marine > Intertidal... | reverse complement strand
TTCTTTTTCTTTAAAACATTGGAAAATAGCAACCCTTTTTTTGTTACAAAAAGAAATTGTTCACAGCAAAAAACACAAGGAAGATGGTTTTCTCGGAAACCCCTTTTGAAAAAAGACTCAGCGCATTCCTTCTATTTTCTCTACAACTCCAAACGCAGCAAGCTCTCCTGAAAGCATCGCTGCATTCAAGGAACCGTTGAGTTGGGTGTCTCCTGCTAAAAAAACACCTCCTGTCAACTGCGTTTCTGAAGAGGCCACTTCATATTGAAGATTGTCCAATGCAGGGAGGGCCTTTGGAATGACATATCTTTTCAAAAATCGAGAGGTCGCAATACCGCAAACGGCTTTCAATTCTTTTTCAACACGCGCCACCAATGCTTCCTCTGTCAAATCGTGCTTTTGAACAACGGTGACCGACAAGAGTTGTCCCTTGTTTTTCGTTTCCATTTGCAAACTTGTGTGAAAAAAAACATTGTTGATCAACACATCTGAATTGGCAACAAGACCAATCAAAGGCCTGTCAATAGCGCAGTTCTTGGTTTCAAAATACAAGGTATCGCAAGATTGCCATTTTCTTTCTTCTCCACTGAGGTTCGGAATAAGATCGCCCGCATCTGTAGCAACAATGATAGAATCACTTTGAATGCTATCTCCGTTTTCGAGAAGCAACTCACCATTTTTAACACGCTTCACTTTGGTATTGCAGCGAATCTCGGTTCTTTCCAAATTCTGAAGCAATTGTTTTGGAATGGCTTCGATACCAGATTTCGGAAGAGCTGCATAACCTTCTCCAAACATCTTGTACACGAATTCAAACATCCTACTCGATGTTAACAAATGAGGTTCTAAAAAAATACCCGCAAAAAAGGGACGAAAAAACTGTTCTATGATTTCCTTTGAAAAACCCTTTTTTTCAAGATAAATTTGTGTGGGTATTTCTTCTTCTTGAAATATTTCTATCAACGTTTTGCGTTTCAGAAAAGTTTGTAATTTGAACATTTTCAGCTTGTCTGTCATGGTCCCAACCCCTGAAAACAATGTTGGAAACAACAAAGAGAAATCCCGCAAAGGATCCCCAATCGTTCCTTTTTTACCTTCACCAAAAAGCACGGCACCTGGTTTGAAAAGCTGCAAGTCCAAGGCTTCTGTATTTACATGTTTTTGGACAGCTGGATAGGCTGTCAATAACACCTGAAAGCCTCGATCCAATTGATATCCTTCTACAATATCCGTTTTTACACGACCCCCTACTCGATCTGTCGCTTCTATCACCACAGGACTGTATCCTTTTTCTTCGAGCACTTTTGCGGCTACCAACCCGCTGACACCGGCACCAATAATGTGTATCTTGTGATTTTTATGCGACATATTTCTGTTTTTTGTTTAACTATATTATTGTTTTGTTAAACAAAAATAGTATTTTTACAGCACTATGAGTGAATTTACAAGATTCATTCTTTGAAAGCAACTTAAAATTTTAGAAAAATGAAAAATATCGCCATCATTGGAGGTAGTAAAGGTATTGGAAGTGCACTTATCAAAGAACTCGCTTCTACACATCGTATTACCAACATTAGTAGAACTGCTCCAGTGGAAACCCATCCAAATGTAACGCATTACAGTTGCGATATTCTTTCAGAAGAACTGCCAGATATCGAAGCGCTCGACAGCTTGGTATATTGTCCAGGAAGCATCAACCTAAAGCCAATCTCTAGATTGAGCCTAGACGATTTTCGTGCCGATTTCGAAATCAATGTATTGGGAGCCGTGAAGGCCATTCAAAAATACTTACCCCAATTGAAAAAAGGAAACCATCCTTCCATCCTACTATTCAGTACCGTAGCTTCCAAACTGGGCATGCCTTTTCACGCAAGTGTGGCTGCTTCCAAATCGGGAATTGAAGGATTGGTGAAATCTTTAGGCGCAGAATTGGCTCCTACCATCCGTGTCAATGCCATTGCACCGACAGTCACAGATACGCCTTTGGCCTCAAAAATCTTGCGCAATGAAAAAATCATTGAAAGCATCAAAGAACGTCATCCTCTGAAACGATTTTTAAATCCCGAAGAAGTGGCAAGTACTGCATCTTTTCTAATTTCAGACAAAGCAACTTCTTTTTCAGGACAAATATTCGAAATGGACTGTGGAATTGTTTCTTTTAAAATTTAACCAATGAAGACCCTTGAAAAAGCAAAAACAGTAGCTGACAAAAAAGCCACAACGTCCCCTTCCCTTTATGAAATCGAAATCAATGCACTCGATGGAAAGCCCATTGACATGGCTAATTTCAAAGGCAAACACCTTCTGTTTGTGAATGTTGCCTCAGAATGTGGTTTTACAAAGCAATACAAAGAGTTGCAAGAATTGAGTGACCGTTATACGGAGTCATTGGTGGTGATTGGGGTTCCTTGCAACCAGTTTGGAAGACAAGAGCCAGGAAATGCCTCTGAAATCCAAACTTTTTGCGAACGAAACTTTGGAGTTACCTTTTTACTCACGGAAAAAATCGAAGTGAAGGGCTCCAAACAACACCCGTTGTACCAGTGGTTGACAAAAAAAGAACAAAACGGTCGAAAAAGCTCTAGTGTCAAATGGAATTTTCAAAAATACCTCATCGATAAGGAAGGAAAATTAGTAGACTATTATTTTTCTGTCACCAAACCCATGAGTTCAAAAATCACCAAACATCTGTAAATTTTAAAAGCAATCTATTGATTCAATGAATTGTTTCGAAAAAAATATCAATGCAATTCAATACGGTCAATGATCAATTGAAAATGTTCTTCTTTTTTATTTCCTATCAAAAAAGCAACTTCCTCAATAGTGGTGCTTTGATAATTTGGGATTTCTAGTCTGCGGCCACGAAAAGCGGGATACATGTTAGAAAGTGGTATCTCGATGGTCTCCCATCCGCCTGCTGTGTCAAATTTTGCGACGTACGAATAGGGATGGTCCATGGTGTCTTTGATGCGAAACTGATAGGATTTTCCGTCTCCTTTTACACGGAGCACTATTTTTGTAAAATTTCTTGTAGCCATTTTTTTACACCGATAATGCAAAGACGAAAAACCTCCATTGTTTTCCAACGAAACCTTTCCTTTGAAAACGCCGTGTCCCTCGGCGTTTGCATCAAAAGTTCCTACCGACCTTCCTCCCATCACAATATCATCGATGATCTTCCACTGGCTCAAATCGCTTTTACTGTCAAAATCAAAAATTGTCACTGTTTGCATCGTCATGATAAGTCCTAGAATTATAGTTGTGTTTTGCATTGTTTCTTTTTCAAATTCTTTCTTGGTACCTTTTTTTGGAATTACTCAACCCTCGTAGTATCCTAGTTTTAAAAAGTCGTTTTTTCTGTCCATCATTTTACGAATGAACTTCTTGTTTTCCTTGTAATTTTTATTTTTCAAAAACTGGATGAAATTTCCGTTCGCGTGGATACTGAATACTTCTGTGCTGTAAATCACCAAACGGTAATAAGGGATCACCCAAGCAAAACGCTCGTTTTTTTGTGTGTAATGCACAATGAGTCCTTGCGGGCGCAATTCGATATTTCCATAATCGATTTCTGAAAACTTCAATTTTCCTAGGTTCAATTTGGAGCTGATCTTCTGAATCATCAATCTTCCTGAGCCAATGCCTCCTTGTCGTATCCGTTCCATCCATCCAAAAGGTTTGCCTACAAGTGCGGCGCTCTCAATATCGTACTCTTCGTTTTTATAGGTTGTATCAAATATCATCATTCCTTTTTTAAACTGTTCAAATAATTGGTTCCGTTGATAAGGTGTGCTTCTTTTTTTTCTGGAGGCATTTTGTCGAACATCCGTACCAGCATTCCCAATCTTGGATTTTTAAGAAAAAAAGATCGATGCGTGTCCATAAATCGCCAAAACAACCCATCCCAAGTAGCTTGCCATGCTGCTTTTTTATAATTGCTCATTTTCATGAGGTAATTGCTACCACTAATATACGGTTTGGTAGCCATCAAACCGCCATCTGAGAATTGACTCATTCCATATACATTTGGAACCATTACCCAATCGTATGCATCGATAAAAAGCTCCATGAACCAGCGATAGACTTCATCGGGATCAAATTCGCAAAGCATCATGAAATTCCCCAGCACCATCAAACGTTCTATGTGGTGACAATAACCTGTTTCCAATATTTTTTTTATGGTTTGATCGATCGGGTAAATCCCGGTAGTTCCATCGTAAAAGGAAGGGGGGATTTTTTTGGTAAAACCCCAATAATTCCGAGTACGCTCCTCGCTTCCTTTCGCCTCGTATATTCCTCGAATAAATTCACGCCAACCCATGATTTGACGCACAAATCCTTCGGTAGAATTCAAAGGAATGTTGTGTTCCTCTGCATATGCCAAGGTTTTTTCCAGCACCTCCATCGGAGTAATCAAACCTATGTTGAGCATGGGAGTGAGCACACTGTGGTTGAGTATGGAATTTTCCGCAACAATGGCATCTTCATAAACTCCAAAATCTGTGAAACGTTGTTCTAAAAATGCCCGAAACCAGGTTTCTGTGGTCTGAAAATTTGTCGGATACAAAGAGTGCTCGGTAAGCTTTCCCAAATGGTCTGAAAAATGCGCTTTTACATAAGTCTTCGCTTCAATATAATAATCATCTATATCTGGGAACTGGACAGAAGGGGGTGTTTTTTTGGCGGGATATTTTTTTCTATTTTCTGTATCAAAAGTCCACTTTCCACCCGCAGGCTTTCCATCAGATTCGATCAAAACCTTTCTTTTTTTACGCTGCTCAGTATAAAAGCTTGTTTGGTGGTACTTTTTTTTGTCCGTTCTAAAGAAAGCTGCCAGTTCGTCCTTATTGTTCAGAAACATCGGAGAATCGAACCGGGTCATTGCAATAGCGCATGTGTCGCAAGCAGTGTTCAAACGCTTGTGCAACCAATTGTCTACAGGATCAATGAAATCGATGTGATCGACACCTCTTTGTTTCAATTCGGGAATCAAAATCCGAATGTCTGAAATTTCTGCCGTCGCTTCAATGTAGACGACTTCTATTTTTTTGGATTTCAAATAGGCTTCATACGCCTTCATGGTAGCTCTATGAAAGGCTATTTTTTGCTGGTGAAAGGAATATTGTTTGAAAAACAAAAATTCTTCTACCAAGTAAATGGTTGTCTTGTCTTTAAAAAGCGGCGACGCCTTGAAAAGCTGGTGCGGAAATACCAAGCCGATTCTATTCTTCATACTTTGTTTCGTCTACAGCGTTCGCTGCAATATTTTACATGTTCCCAATTCTTTTCCCATTTTTTTCGCCAAACAAAGGGTCGTTTGCAAACGACACAAGTTTTTTCAGGCAGGTGTTGTTTTTTCATTGTTTAAAAATCAGGCACTTCGTTCACCAACACATAAGGATATTGCGCAGTTTTCTTCAATTCATAATAACTGTCCAAACCAGAAATCCCCATGCTGTTTGCTTTTTCTAAATCTATATTCCCTTCGGAAATCGCCTCGTCTGGAAGTTGCAAATAGTCGATCTCACCAACTACCAAAACGGTTCCGTTCAGAGGAATTGGAATGGCTTCTTTGAAACGCATCCCCATTTTAAAATTGCTTTCTTTTACAAAAGGGGCTTTGAAATCTTCCACATATTCTTCCTGTAAACCACAGGCGTCAAATTCAGATACTTTCCTTTCAAACTTGGCAGAAGTATAATGGGCTTGTTTACTGAATTCAGGATGGATATGATTGATCGTATACGCTCCCATTTCTTTTATATTTTGAATGGTATGTCCCACATCTTCTGTTCCAGGTTTTGTAACAAACCCGAGCAAAGCGGGACTACTTCCCAAATGCACCACAGAACTAAAAACAGCCAAATTTGTAACCCCATGTTTGTTTATGGTTCCTATCAAATTTGCAGGCTTCACTCCTGTTACTGAATTGATCATCTTCAATCTTTGAACATGGTCTAAATTTTCAATGTCTTGTCTGTTGTACTGCATATTATCTGTTGGTATTTACGTGCTTTTGTAACAATCGTTTTTTTTCTTTTTGTACCAGTGGATGTTTTTTATGTCCCCATATTTTATCTCGGGCAATACGTGCACTCTCTTTTAGATCTACGATAGGCAAAGGATAGTCCGTTCCTAAGGTCACGCCACAAAAGGTTTGTTCCATCGGAGTCATCTCCCATGGCTCGTGGATAAATTCCACGGGGACGTCTGCCAATTCTGGCACCCACTTTTTGATAAAAACACCTTTCGGATCGTGTTCTTGGGAATTTTTTACCGGATTGTACAAACGGACTGTATTGATGCCTGTAGTGCCTGCTTGCATTTGAAATTGGGGGTAGTGAATCCCCGGTTCGTAATCTAAAAATTGTCGTGCCAAGTGGTACACACCGTCTCTCCAATCTTGATCTAAATTCAGTGTAAAAAAAGAAACAACCATCGCGCGCATTCTAAAATTAATCCATCCTGTTTCTTCCACCGCTCGCATACATGCATCGACCAAAGGATAACCGGTAGTTCCTGTTTTCCAAGCTTTGATATGTTTTTCATTTTTAGTATGCTGCAACAATTCGTACCCTCTGTTAATGCATTGGGTTTCATATGTGCATTCCATCTCAAATTTTTGTATGAAATGACAATGCCAATGCAAACGGGTTAGCATCGCAGAAAAAGCACGGCTGTTTCTGGTGCCATTTGGATGCGTGCCTATGTATTGAAAAGCTTGCTTTACGCTCAAATTTCCCCACGCAAGATAGGGAGACAACCTGCTGCAAGCCATTCTACTTTCAACAGGTTTTGAGATGTACTTTTGATAATCAAATCCCCTCTTGGCTGCAAAAGATTTCAAATACCGCCAAGCATTCTGCTCGCCCGCAGGTTGGTAATGTTTGGGGTATCCTTGGAATTCTTCTCTCAATTTTGGAGGGAGCTTGAAAGAATGATCCAAGTCGTCCATCCTAGCTAACGTATAGTTGTTCTGCACCATAGGTTGGTGCATTTTTCGGTGCCATGCTGTGTTCCAGTCATTTCTGTTTTTGATTCCTCTTAGAATGCCATCTCTTTGGGATTCCTGCCATGTAATTTGATTCTTTTCGCAAAATGAAAAAATTTGTTTGTCTCTTTTCCAAGTAATCTGAGTACCCGTTTCTTGGTAACTAAACAGGTGATTGATCTGAAATCGTTCCTGTAAATACGAGAATACTTCAATTGCCTCTGCGTAAAACACTTCTACCCTTCTTTGAAAAGAAATCAATTGTGCATTCATCCCTAACAAGGAGTGATACACAAATTGCAGATGTCTTTTACTTGTATCAGGTGTGCTCATAAGTGTGGGCTCAAACAAATAGACAATCTTATAAGGCAAGCCTGCTTTTTCTGCTCTGAAAAGCGGTTCGTGATCTTGCAAACGAAGGTCACGTTTGAGCCAAACGATATTGATTGTTTGTTTTTTCAATAGGTCAAATTCTTTTTGCATTTTTTCCAAAAAGCAAAGAATGATCCGTAGTAGCCTTCTACTGGAAACATCCAATCTCTTGGCTCTTCTATTCCTTTATAATGCTGGTTCAAAGGGTGCTCTTTGTAATACACCTCCCCCATAGAATAGGTGCTGTTGAAATCATGAAACTCTCCGACATGCACTTGGATATTTTCTATATTCTTGGAAAGTTGGATCACGAAGTCCAATGTTTTTTGAGAAATAGGATATTCTTTGAAATGAGAAGGTTCTAGCAATAACACTCTGTTTGCGAGCATCTCTTTTCTCCAGAATGGATCCAAATTGTAAAAGTTATAAAGCAATGTTGGACGCGATGCATCTATTTGAATGGGCGAAACTTCTGGCAAAGGCGTTGTCAACTCCAGCAACGTACTCTCCTGCAATATGTCGGGAACTTCTAAATTTTCAAAAGCACTGTAAGGGAGGTCCAAAAAAGTGTTTTTTTGATTCGTGTAGCAGTACTTGTTTATATTTTCTTGGTTTGCATAATATTTTTTATTGCTGTTGGCCCCTGCAACCCATTGCCAACTTAACGCATTGCTCGCCCAATCTGCATCCAATAAATGATAGTACATCCATTTCGCTGGATGGTTCCAGCGACTTTGGGCGGTATTACACGCCAAAGAAGCGATGTACATGCGAAGATGGTTGTGAAGATATCCGGTTTTGTAAAAATCTCCAATGGCTTGGTCTATGGCAAAAATCCCTGTGCAGCCCTCTGCAATCGCCTTTGAAATTTTGGTATTTGAAATGGGCTGTTGCTCCCTTTTTAAATCCTGGTTTATCCGCTTGCCTTTGGCAATCCAAATCTGTTGCCAATAGTCTCTCCAAGCAAGTTCTTGAATAAATTTTTCAACGCTTTTTGGGGCATACCCGCGTTCTAAAATACTGGATAGTATTTGTTTGGTAGAAATTACTCCTCTTGAAATATATGGAGACAAGTACGTCACGGAACCATCGATAAAATTTCGATTTCTTCCATAGTTCATAGGGTCAATGGAACGTATTCGCTGTGCAATTTCATCTTGAGTCGTCGGAAACAACATGTCTTCTCTTTCAAACAAGGTATTCATACGCGCTTGCTAATTTTGTTTCCTGAAATGGCCTTTTGTCGCGAACACTTGAAACGCGTAATGTCTGGGTTTCTTTTTTTGAGATGCTTTTGACTCACTCCACTATGCACGCGTTTTCTCCAACGGTTGAAGCTGGATCTTTTCAAATTTCCACGCATCAGTTTGATCACTTCTTTTTCGTACAAACCAAATTGGTACCGGATGGCCTCAAAAGGTGTTCGGTCTTCCCATGCCATCTCTATAATTCGGTCTAACTCTATTTCTGTAAATGCTTTTTTTTCGAACATTATTCCTTTTTTTGAGCTTCAATTCCTTCTAAAAGGAGTCTTTTTTTTTCAAGAAATCTGATTCTCATCCAACTTCTACAGACTCTTTGTTTTCTAGGCCTTGTTGTTTTTTGTTTAGCTTTTTACAAATATAGTTAAACAAAACAGCAATGTCAAGTTTTGTAGGTGTGATTGCTCGTTGCTGAAGTTTCTTTGGAGGTCAAACAATCGAGGATAGAATTTAAAAGCGTTCGTCCACAAGTTGTTGCAAGAAAGTTTCAAAGAAAAAAATGATTTACAAAAAAGAGTCTCTACAAACCAAATAGTGAACGTATACCATTTATTCTAAATTATTGCTTTCATTCATAATGAATAAAATTAAATTTATTATCTTTCGTTAATAAATTAACAATTAGTATTTAGCAAACTTTGAAATGATTGATAATATTTCACATTGAATTGGTCACACAAACAAAAACAACTCCTCCTAGATTCAACCAATTTCATGCATTTATAGTAAACCGTTAGTTACAATGTCAAAATCAACCGCATGCAACGAAAAACTCTTGGCTCAACAGCTTTTGATCGGCAACGAAAAGGCTTTCAAAAAATTGTTTGACGCTTATCGAAACGATTTGTATAAATTTAGTTTGAGTATGGTTTACTCAGAACCGTATGCTGAGGAGATTGTACAGGAAGTGTTTTTGAATTTATGGTTGAAACGAAAAACTACAAACCCAGAGTTGTCAATGAAATCATATCTTTTTACAATTACCAGAAATAAAACCATTTCATTTCTCAAAAAAGCAGCCAATAATAAAAAATTACGAGAAGAAATTTTTTATCGAAGTCAAAAATCTGTAAACTCAACTGAGCGTTACATGCGCGAGGAAGAACTCAAAACCGTCAAGAAAGAGGCATTGGATTTACTCTCACCAAGAAGGCGTTTGATTTTTGAAATGTCAAGAAACGATGGTAAAAGTTATAAAGAAATTGCGAGAGAATTAGGAATCTCTCAAAATACAGTAAAAAATCAAATGAGCATGGCTTTAGAGATCCTTCGTGAATTTTTACGAAAGAACCGAGACATGACACTTGCCTTGCTTTTTTTTATAGAGATTGGCTCGAAAATTATTAACTTTCTTACAGTGGGACTTATTCCCCTCTACGCCCTATATTCATTGAAATTATCCAATTGTTTTTGAATATTTTTTTAAACAATTTTTAAAAAAAATCAAAAGTGAATGGTATTCTTAGGAACCTCAGAAGTATTATATACACCCCAAAGTAGAAATTGAAACGATCAGAAGAGATGAAAGAGTTGTTTGTAAAATACATCAAGCGTGCATGCACGAAAAATGAAGTGCAACAAATTGTGCGTTATTTCAAGGACTCTCAAGATTTGTCTGATGTACCAACTGTAGACGCCGTATCAGAATTGCTGAAGGAATATCCCGACATACAGGAAGACGTTGCAAATCGCATTATGAAGAATGTATTGGAAATCGCTAAAAACAATCCGAAGAAATCCTTTTATAAGAAATACCCCCTGATAAAGTACGCAGCCGTCGCAGTTTTACTTTTAGGCCTAGGGCATTTCTACCAACAAGGATATTTCTCTAAAAAACCGGTACTCGTTATCCCACCTGAAAGCATCACTTTGGCATCAGAAAATGGGCGTCTTCAAATTATAAATGAGGTTGGTTCTGCAAAAGTGGTTGATGACAAAGGTCGTATTGTTGGAGTTCAAGAGGGAAATCAATTGGTATGTAGTAATGGTGTTACAAAAAATGAATTGACTTACAACACCTTAAGGGTTCCTTATGGAAAACGATTTAAAATACAATTGTCAGATGGGACGGTTGTCAATCTTAATTCGGGGACGTCGCTAAAATATCCTGTTGCATTTGTCGAAGGAGAAAACAGATCCGTATTTCTGGACGGAGAAGCATTTTTTGATGTAGCTACAGACAAAGACCATCCATTCATTGTAAATGCTGAAGCTTTGAATATTGAAGTTCTTGGCACAAAGTTCAATGTTTCTGCATATCATGAAAATCTGACTGCAGAGGTTGTTTTGGTAGAAGGATCCGTAGGGTTGTCTCATGAAAAAGAAGCCTTAAAAAAAGAAAGCCTTACTCTTACACCAGGAACAAAAGGTTCTTTCGATAAAAAGAAAAAACAAATTTCGAAAGAAAAAGTAACTATTGAAATTTATACACAATGGCTAGAAGGAGGTTTGGTTTTTCGAAATCGTAGTTTTGAAAATATTTCCAAAAATCTTGAACGCCATTTCAATGTGAAAATAGCGAACACAAACGAATTACTTAAGAAAGAAATTTTCAACGCAAGTTTTAAAGAAGAGCCCATAGAAATCATATTAAATGATCTTAAGAACAGCTTCTATTTTGAATACAAAATGGAAGAGAACGTAATTTACATCCACTAACGAAACTTAAAACTAGTATTATGAGATAAAAATAAAACCTTTAACACAAGTATGAATCACTTGTTCAGTTTCAGAAGAGAGACGAATAAAACCGAAAAATGCGGCAACATTTTTCGGTATCCATAAAGTGATTAACCAAAACCAGTCATTCACTAACAAACATTCAAAAATATGAAAAAATTTTATAAAAAGACAGGCATGCCCATGCCTTTTGCAAAAATTGATTTGAAACTAAAATTAGCAACCTTATTTCTTTTTGCTACTTGTTTCAATATGCTTGCAAGCAGTAAAGGCGATACGCAGACCATTACTTTAGAAGAAGAGAATACTCCTATAATTCAAGTAGTTGATAAAATTGAAGCAACGACGAACTACCGATTTGTATACAATACTAAATTTGTTGATTTGCAACGTAAAGTTTCCATAAAACTAGAAGATGCAAGTATTGAACAAGTATTAGCTGCTTTATTTTACAACACAAACACTTCTTATCAAATAGTACGAGAAACACAAATTATCTTAAAAGCAAAAGGAGAAGAAGATCGGATCATACCCACAGCATCAAAGCCCAGCCAAGAAATTGTTGTCAATGGAATTGTGTTGGATGAAACAGGAGCTCCTTTGCCTGGTGCCAATGTACAAGTTAAGGGGACGAATCTGGGGACTATCACTGATTTTGATGGAAATTTTTCTCTCGAAATTCCAAGTTCTGAGTCTGTGATTGTCATTTCGTATATCGGTTATGCCACCCAAGAAGTTTCTTACGATGGGCAAAAATCATTGTCAATTACTTTAGAGCCTTCTGCGGCTCCACTTGATGAGGTTGTCGTGATTGGATACGGTAGCGTTGCAAAAAAAGAATTGACAGGATCTGTAGCTCAAGCAGAAAACATTGACAACAGAGCGGTAACCAAAGTTGAGGAGGCATTGCAAGGAAACGTACCTGGTGTCACTATTGTAAGTGATGGTGGCGACCCAACGAGTACACCTACCATCAAAATTCGTGGCGTTGGAACAACATCACCCGAAGCTCCCTTGTGGGTTGTGGATGGAGTCCCCTATTTCGGAGGTCCGTTAAATCCTTTTGACATTAAATCTATCACCGTGTTAAAGGATGCTGCTTCAGCTTCCATTTACGGGGTAAGAGCTGCAGGAGGTGTTATTTTGGTAGAAACAAAACAGGGGAAAGCCGGAAAAGTAGCCGTGAGTTTCGGCATATTTACTGGAGTGCAAAATGTTGGGGACAAACCTACTGCGCTGAATGCGCAGCAATATACCGATGCTTACAATTTAGCCTATGCCAATTCGGGTATTCCAGCGTTGGATTATTTTGATTCTGCTAAAAATCCCGACAGACTGATAAATAGAACCAACTGGGTAGATGAAATTTTTAGAACTGGAATTATTCAAAACTACGATGTTGGACTTCGTGGCGGTTCAGAAAACTTCAAATTTTCTTCCTCAATTGGCTACAACACCAAAGAAGGAATTTTATTGAACACCCATGCTGACAGGCTTAGCTTCAGATTTAACTCAACGGCAAAGCTGAACGATCAAATAAAGATTGGTCAAAACTTTTCGTACACATATACCAATGGGCAATCGGTGTTTACGGGTACTCAAGGAGATAATGGTGAAACCAACTACAATGGTATTATTGCTGCCGCCATTAAAGCACCTCCATATGTCTCTGTATACAATGCTGATGGCTCCTATTCAGACATCGCAGACGGCCAAAACGGCGACGTGCTCCATCCTGTGGGAACACTGAATAGAATTGATATCGACAACCCAGAAAGATCCTTGTTTGGAAACTTGTTTTTGGAATACAAGCCCGTTACGAATCTTACCTTCAAAACTAATTTTGCAATTACTCGTACTGATACTAAATACGAAGAGTTCCAGCCGAGAGTACCTGAACAGTCTAAAGTTCAGAGTAGTATCAACCGCCTTATTACACAAGATTCTGAAAGATCAAATTGGACGTGGGAAAACACCTTGGATTACAAGCCTGAACTCAACGACGACAATAGCCTGCAACTTCTTGCAGGATATTCGCTGCAAAAAGAGGAAGGTGAAATTAACTTTCTAAGAGCGCGGGGATTTGAAAATGAAGACCGTCGTCGTATTGTTATTCCCTTAGCAGACGAAATCGAATTCACTGACCACTTCTATTCTACACAAACCTTGGTGTCTTTCTTTTCAAGAGCGGTTTATGATTACAAGAAAAAATATTTTATTTCTGCCAGTATTCGTAGGGACGGTTCTTCAAAATTAACGGATGATCTCGCCTGGGAGAACTTTCCTTCTGTAGCTGTGGGCTGGCAACTTTCCGAGGAAGATTTTTTCAACTCCGCATTTGTCAACAACCTAAAGTTTAGAGCCTCTTGGGGAAAAGTAGGAAACATCGAGTCAACAGGGTCATTTCCGACAGATGTTCCTCTAACGAGAAGCAATGTAATTTTAGGAAATCCTGGTTATTCGACAGCCGTATCCTTAGATAGCCAGTCCAATGAAACCTTGACATGGGAGACTTCAGAAACAACGAATTTTGGTGTCGATTTGAGCTCTACCGATAACAAGATTACGTTTACTACTGATTATTTTATTCGAACCACCAAAGACCTTTTGCTAAAAGTACCGTTAAACTCAACAAGAGGTGTTCTTCCAGAAGACGCTCCTTTTCAAAACGCAGGAGAAGTACAAAATAAAGGGTTGGAAATTGCGCTTGGTGTGAACAAAAATGAGGGAGATTTCACTTACAATTTAACAGGAAATGTCTCGTTTATTCAAAATGAAATGACTTCTATAAAAGGTTCTTCTAATGAACTTCGTGAGAGTGAAACTCAAGTGGCAACACATTTTCCACTATGGAATTCCGTGGGGCAACCGTTATTCTCATTTCGCGTTTTGGAAACCGACGGACTGCTGCGAACCGACGCACAAGTCTTGGAAGCAAGGGCTAACGGTCAACCGAACGCCCAATTAGGAGACATCAAGTTTGTTGATCAAAACGGTGACTTGGTAATCAATGATGACGATCGTGTGTACAAAGGAAGTTCTTTCCCTAAGACCACATTTGGTTTTAACGGTAATTTCACGTACAAAAACTTTGATTTCTCCATTTTTATTCAAGGAGCGTCCGGTGCCTATGCGTACAACGGATATAAGTTCACCACAACCTATCCTGCACACACCTCTATCGCAGGTGCAAATTTATCGGATTTTGCATTAGACACCTGGAGTCCGAGCAACCCAAATGCCTCCAATCCACGATTGTCTATCGATGATCCCAATCAAAATATCCGAATGTCAGATTTCTGGCTGGAAAGCACAGATTATGTCCGTATTAAAAATTTGTCTGTGGGTTATAGTTTGAAAGCCAATCGTATTTATGATGCACTTCGAATATATGCCACTGCACAAAACTTATACACTTGGACAAACTATTCTGGATTAGACCCTGAAGTTGGAAACAGAGGAATTGATGGTGGTCAATATCCTGTTTCACGTGTTTTCACTCTTGGGCTCAATGTAACGTTAAAATAATTTAAACTAAAAACTATTATGAAAAAATCATTTTATTTACTATTATTCACGCTTCCAACAATTGTCTTTATGGCTTGCCACGATGACTTTTTGGACACCACGCCCAAAGGCCAGCCTACATTGGCAAACTTTTGGAAAACACAAACGGATGTTGACCGTGCCACAAATTCATTGTACCTCATGAACGATTTTCAAGGCATTTATGGACGCGGTATGTTTTTGTATTCCTTAATAGCGAGCGATGACTTTGTCGTTGGAAAACCCAAGGGACAGATTGAGGAAATCAAAGACTTTATAACAGAAGGTTCCGGTTCTTACACCAGAGACATTTGGCCCATGCACTACCAGTTGATAAAACGTGCCAATGATCTTTTAACCTTCGTTCCTGACATGAATATTTCAGATGATGCGAAAAATTTTGCATTGGGTAATGCCTATTTTATGAGAGGGTTGGCTTATTTTCAATTGAGTTTACTTTACGGAGATGACAGCGCAGGAATTCCTGTCGTTGATGAGAAAACAGTTGATTTCGACATCGAACGTCCAAATAGTGTAACTGCAAGCTATACATTTGCCGCTGGAGACTTTAGCAAAGCAGCAACTTTACTGCCTCTTTTTAGCGACCTCGATCTTGCTGACTATGGCAAGGCACATAAAAATGCTGCTTATGCGTATTTAGCAAAAACACACTTGCACAATGCTGAATTTGACAGCAGCTCTTGGCAAGAAGTGATCAGCGCTTGCGACAAAGTAATTGAGACCCAGCCCGATTTAGAACCTAATTTTGAAGACGTCTTTAAAATTGCCAACAATTGGGGCAAAGACTACCTTTGGTCAGTTCCTAGCAACACCCTAGGAGGCAGCATTTTACCAGGTGCTTCTTTGGAAAACAAAGCTTGGGGTAAATACAACGGATGGGGGTATTTTGCACCTACCCTTGACTTGTATGAATCCTACGAAGAAAGTGACTTAAGAAGAGACGCAACCTTATTGGCTTTTGGTGATGAATTTGTGTTTTTTGGAGAAACACGGAAGTATTGGTCAACAAATAACTTGACAGGATTTCAACTCAAAAAGTATATGGAACCCTATAGCTACGCAGACGGAATACACGTAAATGGTAATGGAGACCATCCTACTACTGATTTAAACGTGCCATTAATGCGTTTATCCAATATTTACTTGATGCGTGCAGAGGCAAAAATTAGATTGGATGAAAATGGCGACGCTGACTTAAATACAGTGCGAAGACGAGCAGGACTTTCGGATGTCACAGGGGCTACATTGAACCACGTCAAAAAGGAACGAAGAGCAGAATTTGCTGGAGAACTCTTCGGACGATTTGAAGATTTGTGTCGTTGGGGTGATGCCGCAGATATTCAAAAGGCACTGCGTGGCAGACTACATGCTGATAAAACAGACCCCAACTCTTCTTTTACAGTTTACGAGGTTTGGAAAGAAAGAGCAAACTTTGAGCTGACCAAACACCGCGTTTGGCCTATCCCCCCTGCTGTCATTGATCAAAGTGGAAATACACTGACTCAAAACGAAAGGTAACTCAATTTCTATTCATAAAGCAAAAAACGTATTCTACTAAGAATGCGTTTTTTTTAATCTTCAATCTATGCGATTTAAATCTTTTCCTCTAATCAAACAACCTAAAGCTTCAATTCTTAAAGTTTCAGAAGAATTAATTCCAAAAAAATACAAATACTGGAGATGGAGGATGTTTTTGGGAATGTATCTAGGATATACCATCTTTTATTTTACTCGAAAAAACATTTCACCCGCTTTGCCTCTCATAAGTGACAAATTAGATATTGATTTGGTTCAGTTGGGCATTCTAAGCAGTGTTTTTTATGTCGTGTATGGTATTGGCAAATTCATTAGTGGACTTTTCGCAGATCGAGCGAATATCAGAATATTTATGGCAATTGGGCTTTTTTTAGCATCAATCATTCATTTATTTATTGGTTTTTTAGACAGTTTATTTTTAATAGTTTTCTTTTGGGGATTGAATGGTGCCTTTCAGTCCATGGGATTTCCACCCATTGCAAAAGGCTTGGTACATTGGTTTTCACCAAGTGAAAGAGCTACAAAATGGACCATACTGTCTTCCTCCCACACGGCAGGTACATTTGGTGTAGGCTTGCTGGTAGCAGGGATAATCAATCTATACAACAAAGGAATTGTTGGATGGGAAGCGGTGTTTTATGTGCCAGGAATTATCGGTTGTTTGACAGCCATAGGATTGTTTATTACACTAAGAGACAGGCCTGTTTCTATGGGACTTCCTGAAATTGAAAATTTCAAAAAAGACAAACCTATTGTTGAATTATCCGAAAGCACAAAATCACATTGGGAAATTTTAAAAAAATACATCTTCACAAACAAATATCTTTGGATTTTGAGTTTTGCAAATATGTTTATTTACATCATTCGATTTGGAACTTTAGATTGGGCCACCATATTTCTATATGATGTTAAGGGAATCGATCAAGTTAGTGTTGCCATATTTTGGACCTTAATGCCCTTAGCAGGGATACCAGGGGGCATTGTAGCTGGATATTTAGCTGACAGGTTTTGGAATGGACGCTGTGTGCCTATTAATGTCATTTATCTTGTATTGTTAATTTTCAGCATAATAGGGTTTTATTTTTATTCTGGACCTGACAATATTTTATTAACAGGGATTTCTTTACTTCTTATTGGCTTTTTAATTGATGGCCCTCAAAACTTAATTAGCGGAGTGCAGGCTTCTAGGGTCACTGTAAAAGAAGCCATTTCTGGAGCCTGTGGGATGACCGGTTTTTTTGGATATGTCGGAGCTACATTTTCAGGTGTTGGACTAGCCTACATAACGGAATCTTTCGGATGGATGGCCATGTATGGAGCTTGTGCATTGTCGGCAATTCTTTGTTTATTGTTAGTATTAATGACCTACAATAAAGAAAAAGGCCTCTAATTACCATGTAAAGAAAACTTAAAGTATAAAATTTACAGTTTTTCATAGTTGACTGTAGTTTGAATTATTTTGGTTTGATTAAGGCGAGGTTTATCTCCGCCTTTTTATTTTGATTGAGCTTATTTTCCAAAAAAAAATAATTTTTAACGAAATTAAATGAATAAGGAAGAGTTTTATAGTCCCTTGTAAATACTAACGATTAAAATACCTCCCAGAAAAAGAGTCTGAGCAACAAGATAACATTTCATTGTGCACAATGTCTAACCACTCAATAAGATTCGTATATCTTAGTCTATAATTTTTTTACTGCGGAGAAATAGGGATTCAGTCCGTGTATCCCAATAAAGAATGCAACACAAGCATAGAAATCGAAATTATTTCCAAGAATTTTGTCTTTTTTATTTTCCAAAAACGCAAACAAGTTTAGTTTTTGGAAAACAAAAAACCCACAACAAAAGTTGTGGGTTTCTTTTTGCGGAGAAAGAGGGATTCGAACCCCCGGAGGTGTGACCCTCAACAGTTTTCAAGACTGCCGCATTCGACCACTCTGCCATTTCTCCCGAGTGCCTCATCAGGTATTCCCTGAATGCGGGTGCAAATATAGGAGGTTTTTACAATTGGGTCAACTTTTTTTGAATTTTTTTTAAAAATAAAAACAATTCTAAAACGAAAGTGACTGAGTTTCGAATATGAGTATCTTTGCCGCAAAAAACGGTTCGAATGGAGCTCAATTACATCCTTTTAATTTTTATTGGTTTTTTAGCAGGTATTATCAACACCCTCGCTGGTGGTGGATCTTTGATAACCTTGCCTATATTGATTTTCATGGGTTTGCCAGAGGCTATTGCCAATGGAACCAATCGAATTGCGATTTTATTACAGACGGCTTCTGCAGTTTCAGGTTACAAAAGCAAAGGGGTGACTACTTTTCCTTTCAGTTTGTACATCGGTCTTTCGGCACTTGTAGGATCGGTTATTGGCGCCTCTATTGCCGTGGAAATTCACGGAACAACCTTCAATAGAATTTTGGCAATTGTCATGGTCGTTGTGGTGTTGTTGATTGTCTTTGGTAAAAACAAAAAGCTACTTTCCAACACCCCCGAAATTACCACTGGAAAAACACTGTTTGCTTCGTGTATAATTTTCTTTTTTATTGGAATTTATGGAGGGTTTTTGAACGCAGGTATCGGAGTTGTCATGCTCTTGGTACTCCCATATATGAACAAACTTTCTTTGGTCAAAGCAAATGCAACCAAGGTAACGGTTGCTTTTATTTACACTACGGCAGCGGTTGTTGTTTTTATTGTAAATGACAAGATCAACTGGACTTATGGATTGACCATGGCCATAGGAAACGTGTCAGGCGCTTGGCTTGCCAGTCGGTATTCGGTAAAGAAAGGAGATCGCTTCATTCGGATTGCCCTTTTGGTCATTGTTACAGGAATGGCGATGAAACTGTGGTTCTTTTAGAACATTTCTCTTCAAACAAACCTCTGAGAGCTTTTTTGGACAAGACAGAAAAGCATGTAACTGAGTACTGTTTTTAGCGAATACTAACAATCTTTTTTTTAACTTCGCAGAAAATATTTTTTTATGTCAAATTCTTTCGGAAAACTTTTTAAAATAACGACATTCGGAGAGTCTCATGGCCCTGCAATTGGTGGTGTTATCGATGGATGCCCTCCCGGGATCGAGCTGGATTTAGAGGCCATTCAAAATGAATTGAACAGAAGAAAACCTGGACAATCAAAAATCGTAACACAACGCAAAGAACCGGATGAGGTAGCGTTTTACTCTGGGATATTTGAAGGAAAAACGACAGGAACTTCCATCGGTTTTGTGATCCAAAACACCAATCAAAAATCCAAAGACTACTCACACATTGCGAAAACCTATCGTCCTTCGCATGCCGATTTTACGTATGACAAAAAATACAAAGGATACAGAGATTACAGAGGAGGAGGTAGAACTTCTGCTCGTGAAACTGCCAATTGGGTAGTAGGAGGAGCCGTTGCAAAACAAGTACTTAAAACTATTTCTATCAACGCTTACACCTCTTCCATTGGGAACATTCATGTCGACACACCTTATCAGGAATTGGATTTTTCTGAGATCGAAAACAATATCGCACGTTGTCCAGATCCACAAAAAGCAGAAGAAATGATCGAACTTGTTTCGGCCATTAAAAAGCAAGGAGACACCATTGGAGGTGCAGTGACTTGTGTCATCCAAAATGTCCCAGTAGGATTGGGAGCTCCTATCTTTAACAAATTGCATGCGGCTCTCGGGCACGCAATGCTTTCCATCAATGCAGTAAAAGGTTTTGAATATGGAAGCGGTTTTGAAGGGTCTCGTTTGAAAGGAAGCGAACACAACGATATCTTCAATCCAGATGGCAGTACCCAAACCAACCATTCAGGTGGGGTGCAAGGAGGCATCAGCAACGGGATGGATATTTATTTCAAAGTTGCTTTCAAACCGGTTGCAACGCTTATTCAGAAACAAATGACCATTGACAGTGATGGAAATGAAGTAGAGATGATGGGAAAAGGACGTCACGACCCTTGTGTGGTTCCGAGAGCGATCCCTATCGTAGAAGCAATGACAGCGATGGTATTGGCTGATTTTCTCATGCTAGACCAAGCTACAAACATTTAAATAAAAAAGACGCTCAAATTGAGCGTCTTTTTTATTTGGACTTGTTTATTTTATCGCCGTTTGCTTTGACAAATGAGGCCCAACCTGTGTAATTTTTCCCTCCGACAACCACACCACTGTTGTAAAAATGACATACTGCTGCTGCCAATCCATCGGTAGCATCTAGATTTTTTGGAAGGGTTTCTATTTTTAACAGGCTCTGTAGCATCTTTGCCACTTGCTCTTTACTCGCATTTCCGTTCCCTGTAATCGCCATTTTGATTTTCTTCGGCAAGTATTCGGTAATGGGTATTTCACGAGACAAACCAGCCGCCATTGCGACTCCTTGTGCACGTCCTAATTTGAGCATGGATTGTACATTTTTGCCGAAAAAGGGGGCTTCAATGGCTATTTCATCGGGATGATAGGTTTCTATCAATTCAATCGTCCGTTCAAAAATCAATTTTAATTTGGTGTAGGGGTCGTTGTATTTCTGCAATAACAATTCGTTCATTTGAACAAATTCCATTTTCTTTTTCACCACTTTGATAATGCCAAAACCCATGATCGTAGTTCCAGGATCGATGCCTAATATAATGCGTTCTGAACTCAATTATTTTATTGTTTGAGAATGAATGATTCGGATTTTAATGGACCAATCAGGCAATGGAAAAAAGATTTCTTATCAGTGCTTCCATCTTTATGAGTAGAAACAACACGACTACCAAGACAATGAGCAATAGAATGACTCTCTTATTGTTGGCGTGTTTGCGTTTTTTCAACCTGTTCATAGTCTCTTGTACCCTTTGTTCTAAAGTAAAAATAAGAATTAAAGTTGAATTTTCATGCCCTCTTTTTTAGAAAGGTACTTTTTGAAAATAAAAAAAAGCGCTCTGACTGGAACGCTTTTGCAGTATTTTTTGAAAAATTACATTTTTTTCATTTGTTGCTTCATCATGGAAATTTGCTCTTTCAGCATTCCATGTTTGTCCAATTTCTTGGCTTCATTCAACAACGTTGTTGCTTCTCGCTTTCTTCTTTTGTGCATTGCTACGCCTGCAAGATTTAATTTTGCCATGGCAATGTCATGCCCCATTGACAATCCTAAACTCAATGCCTTTTTGAAGAATTTTTCGGATTTGGTCATGCTCGTTTGGGTCACCATCAACCCTTGTAAAAAATAATAATAGGCTTCTTGCGGCTTTCTCAACGCATGGGTTGGGTTCTTGATATAAGCCAACCACTTTTGAGCACCTGCAAAATTTTGTTTTCTGATTTGCAAAAATGCCAACAACAAAAATTCATTTTTAAAATAAAAAAAGATAAATACGCCTGACAAGAGCAAGATTGAAATTCCATTCATAATATTTTCTTCTATGAATTGAAATACGGCCCAAACAATGATTGCCAAAGCAATGACCAATTTTATATATTTATGAAACATACCTGTGTGTTTTCTTGAGTTTGACTTTATTACAAAGGCACAAATTTACATTTTTTTAACAAATATAGCTTCCATAAAACGCTAGAAATATTTTGTCGTTTTATTTCTTATTTCTGATAGTACTTTTTGTACTTAAAAAAAGCAAGCGTTCCGAGTACGGCGACAAACAAAATGGAATAATAAACAAAACTTGGAGTTACAATTTTATCTCCACTTGCATAGGAATGTAAGCCTGAAAGATAAAAATTTACTCCAAAATACGTCATCATAATAGATGCAAATGCGATCACGGACATCAGATTGAAATTAAAACGACCTCGCAATCCGGGCACCAAACGCATGTGCAATACAAAAGCATAGGTCATGATACTGATCAAAGCCCACGTTTCTTTGGGATCCCAACCCCAATAACGACCCCAACTCTCATTGGCCCACATACCGCCTAGAAAATTCCCAATGGTAAGCAAAACAAGTCCAACGGTAATGGACATCTCATTGATGATGGTCAATTCTTTGATGGTATTGTTTAATTTTTTCTTGTTACTGCTTCGTGTCATGACCATCAAGAGAAGTGCTAAAATCCCCAAAATCATACTCAGAGCAAACGGACCGTAACTGGCGACAATAATGGCCACGTGTATCATCAACCAATAGGAATTTAAAACGGGTACCAAATTGGCTATTTCGGGATCCATCCAATTCCAATGGGCTATCATCAGAATCATGGCAGTTAAAAAAGAAGTTGCTGCGATGGTCAACGTCGATTTTTTTCCAAATGCCAAACCGAAAAACATCGTTGCCCAAGCCACATATATCATGGATTCATAGGCATTACTCCAAGGAGCATGTCCACTGATAAACCAACGGGCCCCCAATCCTGCTGTGTGCATTGCAAAAAACAAAAGAATGACACCAATATTGATCTTTATCAATACACTGACAAATGCTTTTTTATTGAAAATTTGAAAAATAACCACGACAAACAACAGCAATCCTGCGAGCATGTAATAGCTGAATAGTTTTTTAAAAACGTCGTATTTATTGTAGGCTATTTCAAATTTAATTTTATCGGCTGAAGGATAAACTGCAGCGCCGTATTTCTTTTGAAAATTCTGTACGCCCTCTATTATTTTTGTCGCTTCTTCGTAATCTCCTGTTTTTTTAGCTTTTCTTAAAGTGTGGATGTATACAGGCAAAATTTGCTTTACAAAGACCGAATCTTTTCCTGTGAATTTTGCAGTGGACAATTCTGGCTGTGAGACCCATTTGTTATTTGCATCATTCGGAATCGGAAAGATCCTCAAAACAGCTCCTCCAATAGCTGAATAGAGCAATCCTACTCGTTTGTCTACATTGACCAAATCTTTTTGGAATTTGCTTCTCACAGCTGTCTTTTGGGCCTTTTCTACCAAGGCTTTTATTTTGTACTGCCCTTTTTTGTCAATAAAATCAATCAGCCTCCCGTATTTTGCCTTGGGGTCAATTCCTAAAATGGTTCTCAATTGCACATTCCCTCTTTCTAAATAAATGATCGGTACTCGGAACCAAAGTTGTGGATTTTCAACAATAGACAAAAACACTTGGTTCGCGTCTAAATTTTGAAAGGTTTCTTTTTTACTAACTTTTCGTAATAGTTGAGAAGCAAAGGTATGTGCCGGCTTCATTCTTCCTCCTGCATCTTGAATGACCAATGCACTAAATTTTTCTGCATGCACTCTGTCTACTGCATTGGCTATTAACAAAGAATCTTGTTTTTCGGAATTGTTGTCAACATTTTCATGCACGTGCTTTTCACCGGGTGCATGGTTGTGGCCCTCATGGCCTTCTTGAGAGAACGCGAATGATGAGAGAAAAAGCCCTAAAAACAGCGCTAGCAACTCTTTTTTCATACTCAATTTTCGCAGTTGGTTCCTCATGGCAGAAAAACGGGTGTTTTTCACAAACAAAATAAGCATCAACCCTGCATACAATAAAAAATAACCCACGTAAGTAATCCATGTTCCCCAGAAATCGTGATTTACAGAAAGTCTTGTTTCTTCATACTCTGGAGTAATGTCATAACTGGATTGGAAGAACTTGTACCCCTTGTAATCCAAAATATGATTCATAAATACTCTGAAATCGAAGGTTTCTTCGGGAGACACTACGGTTATTTCACTTGCATAGGACATGGCACTTTCTGAACCTGGATATTTTTCCAATTGAAAATCGTTCAATTTGATTTGAAAAGGAAGTTTCAATTCTTTCGCACCATAACTCAGTCTGAAATTCAATCCCGCCATTTCAAATTGGACTGGAGAGTTGGTGGTATATTGTCCTCCTTTGATCTCTATGTCTTGTGATTCTCCTTTGGAAGATGCTTTGATGAGCAACAAATCCTCAGGATGTTCTTCTTTCTTTCCTGAAGCCCATGTCATTTCTCCTTCGAGAGGTGGTTTGGGAACCACAAAACTCATTCCAGCAATGTTGTGTAGGGTCAGGTATTTGAAGGTTTCTAACGTCTCTTTTTGGATGTTTCCTTGCAATTGGTCGGCCATACGTAAAAAGGTTCCTTCAAAAAGCGATTCCATTTTCAACTCGTCATCGACCCATTCAAAATTCAACAAAGCATCTTTCTTATGCCCAAAGCCCACAAGAACGCCATGGATATTCTCCAGTGTTCCTTTTTTGATGTAGTGATCATGACGGCTCCCACTGCTTGATTCTACAAAATGCAGATAGGTTGCTCCTCCTTCAGATTCTTCAAATTTTTGAAACGCATAGGGTACGTACTTCAAAAGTTCAAATTCAACATCTTGTCCTCTGAAATCTGTTTCCAGAACAAAATTATTTTTACCCCGTGCTGAAAGTAAGATGTCTTCACTTACGATGCGTTGTTCCTTGTTGTTATCTATGGTGGCTGTCAAATAGGTTTTTTCTGAGAAAAACACATTGGTTGTCTCTCCCTCTTTGATCGGCATGACGCCTTCATAACTGATGTACCTGGTAACTCCTGCTCCTAGGATGACAAACACAAATGACAAATGAAAAAGCAATACAGAAAACTTTTCTTTTTTGTAAAGTTGGTATCTAAAAATATTTCCAAAAAAATTCACGACAAACAAAAGCATCATGGCTTCAAACCACCAGCTATTGTATACCAAAGCTTTGGCTGTCTGTGTTCCAAAATCATTTTCGATAAAGGTTGCTATCCCCATCGCGACTCCAAAAGACAGAAACAAAAGCGCCATCAATTTGGTGCTAAATAAAAGGGCGATTACTTTTTTCATAAGAGAATTTTAAGGGGTTCTGTTTTGGCTCTCACAGTCATTTGCAAATTTAATCAATCTGTTGCAAATGAATGCTGTAAAACAAAGCTTTCTTGCAAAGAAAAAAGGAGCTCTTTTCAGAACTCCTTTTCTTTTCAGGGTACAAAATGAATATTTCTCTCCCTTTTTTTTATGTTTGATTCTTCTTCTAAAATAGCATGCAATCGAAAACACCTTCGAGCCAAACTTCTTTCAAACTGTCTTCATCAACATTCCCAACTACTTTCTTTGCCCTGCTCTTAAAAAGCTCCTAAAACGCGTTTTCTTCTTTTGTAAAAAACACCGTGAAAATTGTTTTGAACAGAATCTTAAAGTCCAGTAAAAAACTCCAGTTTTCAATGTACCAAATATCAGCATTCGCTCTGTTTTCCATATCTTGAACTGTTTTGGTTTCACCTCTATATCCGGTGATCTGTGCCCATCCTGTAATTCCCGGCTTTGCAAAGTGACGTACCATGAATTTGTCGACTAATTTACTGTATTCCTCTGTGTGTTTCAACATGTGTGGTCGGGGACCTATAATTGACATTTTATTGTTCAATACATTGAAAAACTGTGGCAATTCGTCCAAACTTGTACGGCGTAAAAAAGCTCCTACTTTGGTAAGTCGGGGATCGTTTTTGGTGGCTTGCAAGGAATCTGATTGTCCATTGACTACCATGCTTCTGAACTTCCAACATGTGAATGCACTTCCATTTCTTCCTGTTCTTTGCTGCCTAAAAAAGACAGGACCTTTACTCGTTAATTTGATCGCAAGTGAGATAACAGGAAACAACCAAGAGAAAATAAAAATCACCACCACTAATGAAAAAATCACATCAAAGGTTCTTTTCAATACTCTATTTATAAAACTTTGCAGTGGTTTTTCCCTCAATTTCATAAGGGGAATGTTTTCGATATAATCGATTGTAAAGGTTTGGAACAAATATCCTGAAAACTCAGGAATTACGCGTACACGGATCATGTGATTGTCGGCATAACGAATCAGTTGATTGATCAAACTACTTTTTGTGTAGGGCAACGAAATAATGATCTCATCTATCTCTTTATTTTCCAAAAAAGGAATTGCCTCAGACAACTTCCCCTTTCTTTTTATTTCGGATTTCCCAAGCTGCACAACGTTTGTGAAAACTCCTTCGATTTGAAATCCATGATTGGGGCTCGAATAGACTCTATCAATTAGCCTGTATACATTGTCGTCTACTCCGACTAGGACTACTTTGAATTCTTTCCCTCCTTTTCTTCTCCATCTTTTTAAAAAATAAATGGCTGAAATACGCCAAATTAGAATTCCAAAAGAAAACAGGGACAAAACGTCCATAAAAAACAGGGATGAAAAATGTCGATCTGCTAAAAAAAACACCAATGCTCCCGTCATCACAGCAAATAAAAAGAGTGCCTGCAAATTCTTCGCAAGAATTCTGTGTTGTTCCAGAGCACTGGGCTGTTCGTACAAACCGAACTTTATGGAAATCAAAATCCATAAAGAAATCCAACTTACGAGCAAGACAATGTAAAGCTGAGTTTCAGGAAGAGATTCTTGACAGGAAAATTCTTTTGCTAAGAAAACCGACAGTAACAACAAAACAGTATCTGTCAAGGCGAAAAGTATGAGCACTTTATTTAGCTGTTGTAATGCCATGTGTTTGTTTTGATATTTAAAATTACATATTTCATGCTTATTTTGACAAGGTGTTTCAATAAGTGAAATTTGTTGCTGATAATTTATTGTCGTGCAGTGTTCTCTCCTCTATTTTGTTTTCTAAAAACACATGCTGTTCTTGAAATCTTACAGGAAACCCTATAAGAACTCCGCAACCAAATCTATTTCATGTCCAACCCAATGCGTGCAATTTTGAAGAGGCTACAAATGCTCTCATGGTAACATCAGGCTTGGAGTCGAACAAAGATAATCGAATTCATTTGTGAAATTAGTGCAATCTTGAATCGACAAAATCCTTAAACTCAGTTTCAAATCTCTCTTTTCTAAATCTCTCAGCGTTCTTTCTTACCAAATCATATTTAAAGTCTATTTGATCCATTTTTTTTACCCCTTCTATTATTGATGCTGTTGTCTGTTCTTGAAAAAAACTACCGCTGACGCCTTGTAAAACTGTCTCTAATGCACCACCTTTTGCATATGCGAGCACTGGTGTTCCACAAGCCTGGGCTTCAACGGGCACGATACCAAAGTCTTCTTCGGCAGCGAAAACAAAAGCCTTCGCTTTTTGCATATAAATGATCATCTTCTCGAGAGAAACATTGCCCAAGAATTCAATATTCGAAGTTGCTTTGAGTTTAATTTTTCTCAATTCTGGCCCGTCACCTATTACCAATAATTTTTTATGGGGCATGATACTGAAGGCTTCGACAATTAAATCCATTTTCTTGTAGGGAACCATTCTAGAAGCTGTCAAATAATAATTTTCCTTGTTGCACTCCAATGAGAAATTCGCGATATCGACTGGCGGATAAATGACTGTAGCGTCTCGTCTGTAAATTTTTTTGATGCGCTTTGCGATGTAATTCGAATTTGCAACTAAATGATCTACTCTATTTGTACTGATCACATCCCATAATCTAATTTTATGCAAAACTTTTGTAGCGTACCAACTCTTTACACCTGTCATTTTAGCTTCTCGTAAATATTGAAAATACAGATCCCAAGCATACCTCATAGGCGAGTGCATATATGAAACATGGACTTGGTTTGCATGTGTCAATACTCCTTTTGCCACGGATGCAGAAGAGGATACAATGAGGTCATAATCCGCTAGATCAAATTGCTCAATTGCTCTTGGAAACAAGCCTAAGAATTTTCTATGATTTGAGCCTGCCGTTGGCAAATTTTGAATAAAACTCGTTTTTACCTTGTCTGAATTCCCGCTAAAAACATACTTTCTATCTTTTTCAGGCAAAAAGTCAATCAACGCATAATGGTCAAAATCATTCCAAATATTATTCATAGAATGTACTACTTTCTCTGCACCTCCGTTTGTATAATACCAATCGGCAACCAATGCTTTTTTTGTCATTGTGTATAGTTTTTCTTGATTAATTGATAAATTTTGGCTGCTCCCAAATTCCAATCAAACACCGAAGTATTATTAAGAATTGGCTTTACAGGATTTGTCAAAGCATGTTCAATTCTGTTTTTCATATCTGTAACATCGTATGGATTGAAATAAATGGCGTTGGAATCACAGATTTCTCTGAAAACAGGTATATCGGACACGCATACTGGCACTCCAAATTTCATTGCTTCTATGATAGGAATTCCAAAACCCTCATACAAACTAGGAAATACAAATAATTTCGCATGTTTGTAATAGTTGTACAATTCAAAATCATCAATGTTTTTTAAATAATGAACACCTTCCTCTTTATTTGAGCTTTTGACATTGAAATTGCGATTTATATTTCCAACAATACATAGTTTCAAATTAGATATTTCAAGTGAACTAAATGCCTTAATTAACCTGTCAAAATTCTTTCTTGGATGATGAGATGAAACTACCAAAATATATTCTTCAACAAGTGGAGAAATAGCTGCATGAGAATGATCTTTTTCAAATACCTCCGCAACACCGTTGTATATGACATGAATTTTTTTTGCAGGAATTCCAAGTTCAGTTTGCAACTCTTGTTTCGAAGTTTCGCTTACTGTAAAAATGTATTTTGAATTGTTACAGATGCGAGGTATCATAAAATTATACCACAATGAAAATGGTTTTGAAAACCATTGAGGATGTTTCCGAAAACACAAATCGTGTACTGTCACCATCTGATTTTTTAAAAACAATGGTGCTGTGTTGCAAAAAGAAATCAACAATCCTTTTTTAAAAAAAACATACGACTGTAGTTCTATTTGCTCCCACAAATGACCTTTGAGAACACCTATAGTTCTTACATTCAATTCCTCAGACAATTTATGATGAAGAATATTTTTAGGAGATAACAAAACAATATGGAAACCTATCTTCATCAATTCTTTTGATATCTCGATACCAAAACGCTGAACACCTGACAATGGTTGTGTCAGAAAACGAGCATTCACATAAATAACTTTATTATCCATCATGGGTTGAATTATTTCCCCACCAATTATGTACACCTAGTAGTGGGAAAAACACTAAAAATACAATTGATTGGGTAAATGTCACAAATAAACCAGCAATTATCAACCCTATTAAAAAAAACATATTCGATTTTAAATAACATATTCTTTTCAAAAAATAATAAAGAACCAACACAATACCCAGTGCACCGAGGCCATGGTAAAGAAGCAACCAGTAACTATCTAAGATGGCTAAAAAACCTGCTCCTTGTGGAGCAGCAGATCCAACGTTATTTAAATTGCCCCCGAATAAAAAACTACTATCTAAATTTACTTTAGAAGACCACAAACTAAGCCTCATGATTAACGAAACAACATCAAACAATCCTAATTTAAACATACCTATTACGAAAATTACAAGTAATGGAGAGAAGTATAAAGCTAATTTTATGTTTTTCTTTTTTGAAAAAATCACAAACAAAAAATAAACAACTATAATTATATAAGCACTCCTCGTCAAGGAAAGCAATACCAATGTCAATGGAATCCAAGAAAATATTTTCAATTTTGACTTTGCAACGATTAAAAATGAAAACGCCCCAAAATACCCTAAAGCAGCAGACTCACCTATCAAACCAGGACTTCGAAGCCCAAAGCCTAAAAATGCACTTGTTTTAAATTTCAGCAACGGATCTTGACCCCAGTAAAACCTACCTGTTAGAAATTTCATATATGTTTCTGAACCCAAATAGAAATTCAACATGACAAAAATCACATTTAAAAAAGCCAATCCTAGAACAACTTTTGCAATGATTTCAAATTGATAAGTTGTAAACTTAAAGATTCTATATACTTCGAGCAAAAGCATTAGCAGCATTACTTCTCTAAAACTGTAAGAAAAAGATATTAGAGAAAATTCCCCTTTTAAAAAAAGAAACAAATATTGAACCAACATATATGAAAACAGCAGAAAAGTTTCGAAACTAACTTTTGTTTTTTCTTTGTTAATTAAGAGTATGACATATGGCATTAAAACCATTGAAATTCCTAAAGAATGTAAAAATTTTTTAACTTCCCACAACCCTATTAGATTAAAAACATAAAAAGACAAAATACCCTGTGTGGCAATTATTTGCACAAGTATGCCCCAAAAAGCTACTTTGGTCAAGTCGATCTTTAAACTTTCTATATTCTTAATTATCATTTAAAACTTTGTTGTAAAAATCCACATACTTTTGGCCAACATTCTGACTGTAATTGTTGCGTTGAGTTAACTCTTTTTTACCTGTTAAAATTTCAATTATTTTAATCGACAGTTCGTTGGTTTCGGGATCAAAAAGGTCTTCCTTCTTTAATAATTCTGTGATACCTCCTCTTTGACTACCTAAAACATAGGTCCCGTATTTTATACCCTCTACAACCACCCTGCCAAATGGCTCTTGCCATAAAGAAGGTACAATTAATACATCTATTTTGTTGAAAAAATCACGAGGACTGACTCTTCCTATAAATGAAATTCTATCATTCAAATAAGATGATTTCATTTGATTTTCAAACTCCTCTTTTCCTTCCCCTGCAATTATCAAACTCCAATTTTCGTAATTGTCCAGTTTTTGGAACGTTGACAGCAGCTTACCCAGACCTTTGGCCAAGTTTAACTGACCAATAAAACCAAACTTAATGTTTTGTTTGTCCGTTTTTTTTCTTCGATTTTTGATTTCACCAACATCATTTCCTATAATCGATTGATGACGAACATATGGGAAAAAATTATTTTCTAAATGTTGAATTTGAATATACCTACTTATCCCGACAAGGCCATCTACATATTTGCTAAGAATTCGTTTGTTGATAGAAAACACTCTACAGGTACTGCATTGATTCTCACAGTTTTTCGCATTTTTATACATTGTTGAGTTTGGACACAATAAATAGTAATCTCTTAAAGTATGAACAATTTTAATGTTATGATTTTTAGCTAATTTCCAAACTAGAACAGAAAAACCAGACAAGTTATTTGTGTGGACAATGCTAGGGTTTTCATGTTCTAATATTTTATCCAGTTTGTTTTTCAACTTTGCATTATATGTATCGATGCAGTGCCAAATTAACCTACTTGATTTGGAATGTTTTTTATTCTCAAATCCCCAGTAAATATTTTTATGGTTCAAATAATAAACTTTCACCCCATCAACATAGTCGGTATAATCATGCTCTTTTGAAGTTGTACTTACAATGACTACATTTTTATCCAAATTCATCAAGCTTTCTGCCAGAGATTTCACAGATTTCTCAGCTCCTCCAATTACATTCGGAAAGTACAATGTATTAAATATTAAGATTTTCATTTTACCAATTGCTTGTATAATGCGAACAGCTTCCTTTTCATGATTCTATAAAATTTGAGGTTTGCAATATAAAACTTCCAACCTCTATTTCTTTCATACTCTTCAATCTCCCTTATTATTACATTCTTGTCTGCCAAAGGTAAGTTCGTAACGTGCTCAATTATTTCAAACAACTTTTTAGAGTTTACATCCCAATTAAGGTAAGTTTTCGCATAGTTGTATGATTGATCTTTATACTTTTCTATTGAATTTATATTTTCACAATAAAAGTCAAGGTGCCCTGTTAAACTACTAAGATCAATAATGCTTTCATTCCAGTAGTACCCGTCTTTCCTTTTTTTGTAAGCAGATACCTCAATAAGCTTTCCATTAATATCTTCTTTCACAAATTCATTCATTGGAGGCTCATTTGTCGTAATTACCGGCATACCACAAGCACTGGCCTCCGCAATCGTTAAACCAATACCCTCTAGTCTTGTTGGATACACATATACATCGCCAAGATAATACAATCCTGGTGCTGACACAGTTTTCTCTATTATTTCCAATCTGTTTTCATTGAAAAGACTTTGAACAGCCTCTTTCAATTCTGGAAAAAAAGTGAAAATATTTACTTGGGTGTGCAAAACCAGCTTAGCACTTTTATCTTTAATATTTTTAAAAGCTTTTACTACGCTATCAGTCCCTTTCCTATAAGGATTCATCCCTGCAGAATGAAAAAAAGTGAGATAGTTTGGGTTTTCTATTTTTCTTTGAGAGCTGTTGAATACATGAACATCTGTTCCCCAAGGAATATAAAAAACATTCGGATGCCAATGAAACACGCTACGGTGTCTTTTAGTATTGCAAACTAAAAAATCAAAAACACCAAAAAAAAGAACAGTTTCATCGGTATAATAGTCTATGTAAGACCCTGTCTTTACTTTCAATTTGTTACAGAGCAGAACGGGCGCCCATAAATGTTGCTCATTAAAAAAAACAACATCCAATTCATTTTCTTTTATCCAATTCTCAAAATGTTCTAAATCTATTAAATCTAGATTGCTATAATTAAATCTTTTACCATAAGTAATATTCCCTTTATTCCAGTTTGCATCTGATTTAGCAACAAACTCACCTCCTCGTGCGTAAATATATACATCATTAGATTGTTCCCAAACTTCTTTAAATTGTTTCGAAACATATGCTGCACCTCTTTCAAACCATGTTGTCACTATTCCTATTCTCATTTTTCTTTCTAAAATTTTTAAGATACAACGTTTGAATCACTGAATGTATGAAATACGATAATAAAAAAGCCATCGCGTATCCTTCGCTACCTGCATTACAAACTCGAACTAAGATATATGTTAAGGATAATAAAATTACACCCCAAATTGAGTTGAACAAGAAGCCGAACCACATATTGTCACTACTTGCTATAATTTTTCCAACCACAGAATTGTATGTTATCAAAATTGATGCGATACACATTAAAACGATTACTGAATTATGACTCGTAAACTCTTCTCCAAAAAGACTCATTATGAAAGAAGAAAAAATAATTAACGGAATAGAAATTACAAAAGAGATCGACAAGTTTAAAATTAAGTTAAACTTTACAACACGTTGAAATGTCTCCTTTTTCTTTAAAAGAGAGGACAACAACGGAACAATCATCGTTGATAAAACCGATGGAACAAAAATTATCAATTCTTTTATTCTATTACCCGCTTGAAAAAAACCTAAATTTTCAAAACCACCAGAACTATTGGCTACAATTATGTCTGCCAACCATAATACAGGGGCTACCAATGCTCCTCCAAAAATTGCAGGAAAGCTATAGTTTAGTAGTATTCGTTTATACTTTATAGCTAGATGACTAACGCTTAAATGGTTGTGTTTTTTTTTGTAATAAAACTCCTTGTAAACTTTCCATAACATTAAAAGAGCACAAATGAGAACTGAAATACTATACCCAACTGCTCCACCATTTAACCCACCGTAATAAGATAAAACAACGATTAAAGGATAATTGATTATCCCAAAGATCACATTTAACAATGAGACAATCTTAAAACTTTGATGACCAAGAAAAATCCCTTGAACAGCGCCATTAATCGACAAGAACAAAAGCGAACAAGAAATCAATTTAATTGGCAAAACAAGAGCACTTTCAGAAAATAAATTATTTGAAATGTATGAAGAACCGAAGAATAGTATCGCTGAAAAGAAAGTTCCAAATATTACAGATATTATCAAAACTAAGCTTGTGACCTCTATTACTTCTGTCTTACTTTCATTCAACGAATTGTAATACGCGATATACTTTGTGGCTGTAAGCCCCATACCTGCACTCGCAAACATCGAAAATGACATGATCGTACTAATTAATACTCCCCATTTCCCATAATCCTGAACACCAAAAATTCTCGCAAGTAATATTGCTCCAACCAAACTAACAGCTTTTGATAAAACACCTGCAAAAGAAATCCAAAAACTTCCTTTGATTAATTTATCTACAATATGGCCGTCTTTCACAACCTTACCTACTAAAACTTTTAAATTTGATAAAATACGCACACTTAAAGCTTGTTCATGAAATTTACTATTCTTTGTGAAGCTTTTCCATCCCCATAAGGATTTTCAACTACAGACATTTTTGCATACGCTTTTTCATTCTTTAATAAAATCAATGCTTCTTTGCATATTAACTCTTTATCTGTGCCCACAAGTAAGACAGTTCCTGCTTCGACAGCTTCAGGTCTTTCTGTTGTACTTCTCATCACCAAAACAGGCTTTCCCAAACTTGGAGCCTCTTCCTGCACGCCTCCGCTATCTGTTATAATTATAAACGACTCTTTCATCAACCATAAAAAGGATTGATATGTCAAAGGATCTATTAGATGAATGTTTTTGACTTTTTTTAACATCTCAAAAACAGGCTTTTGAACATTAGGGTTTAAATGAACAGGATAAATAATCTGAGTATGTTTGTCCTTTTCTATTATTTGCTTTAAAGCTTCACAGATATTCAACATTCCATCTCCATGATTTTCTCTTCTATGACCCGTTACGAGAACTAATTTTTTAGTTTTATCTATGATATCAATTAAGTTGTCAATTTCAGAATTTGTTTTTTTTAATTCTAATAGCCTAACCCCCTCATTTAGGGCATCTATGACAGTATTCCCTGTTACAACTATCCTGTCCTCATCCACTCCTTCGTGTAATAAATTTTGTTTTGATTTTAAAGTTGGTGCAAAGTGGTAATCGGCAAGTCGTCCTACAATTTGCCTATTCATCTCCTCAGGGAAAGGAGACAATTTATCGAATGTTCTCAAACCCGCTTCGACATGACAAATTTTTGCCCCAAAATAATAAGCTGCGAGGCTAGCTGCCATTGTCGTTGTCGTATCTCCATGAACATACACAAAATCAGGCTTAAAATCATTCAAAACATGTTTCAACCCATTGATAACATCTCCAGTCAATGAGTACAAATCTTGATCAGACTTCATTATATCTAAATCATAATCGGGCGCAATATCAAAATAATTCAAAACTTGATCTAACATATCTCTATGTTGAGCTGTTACGCATATTTTGGTTTCAAAGCATTCCGATTGATCTAAAAATATTCTCACCAATGGAGCCATTTTAATAGCTTCCGGTCTTGTCCCAAATACAATTAAATTTTTTTTCATTTATCACAATTACTACTAATTGAATTAGTTCTTTTTAGCTTCTAAATAGACATACTTACACGCACCAAACACAAAACCTAAAAACAACCAAACTATGACAATTACCAATCTTTTTGGTTTTGTCTTTTGGGTAGGAACAGAAACAGGTTTTAATACTGTAAAAACAGGAGTGTTCTTTTTAACTAAAATTTTTTGAGACTCTAGCTGCTTGGACAACTCTTCTAGAACTTTTTGTTTGATCATGAACTCTGAATATAAAATCTCAAACTTTGTTTTCGCCAGTTCAGAATTCACAAACATATTTTTATCCTTAAAAACTGCCAACTTTTCTTGAGCTCTTTGGAACTCTTTTTCCTTCTCAGCATACCTATCCTGAATAAATGTAAGTTCGTTTTTTGATTTTTTTATTTTAAAACTAATTATTTCATCTTGCAATAATTCTTGAACCCTAAAAGTTAATTCTGCTGACGCCAAAGCCTCCGGAAGACTCGTTTCAATAAGAATATAACCATTCTCTTCAAAATAATCAATCTTTATTATTTCTTCTAACTTTTCTATCAGAGTCACTTCATTTTCTGTAAGATGCCAAATCTCTTTGTTTTCATCCTCAATATGCTGATCAATACTTTTGGAAGGTTTTATTTTTTTTAGTATCCACTTAGGTAAACCGATTGTGTATTTCTTTAAATAACCAAATACCCCTGGATTGTAATAATTCTCATAATAATCTTGAAACGGGATTTTTTCTTTGTAGCCTTCAAATGACAACTCCGTTGCAAGTATTTTCTTTTGGACTGGAATGCTATTCACAATCTCAGCATATAAAGACGGAGATATAACTTCATCTGTATTTAAAGCTCCTAAATTGATCCCTACCAAAGAAGCCAAGCCGCCTAAATTACCTCGAACATTGGCATCAGAAGTTTGCGGAACAAACGTAGTGGATGACGAATATTCTTTTTCTGAAAAAATAGCGATAAACAAGCCTATAATCATAAAAATCAGTACCGTCTTTGCAATTTTTTTCCGCCTCTTCCATAAGATTTTAGAAAGGACAAGAAGGTCTATCTTACCTTCACTCACTGGCGAAAAATTATTTGATTTTTGATTTTGATCTGTCATGACTCTTTCTTTTAAATCTCTCGACACATCGGGAGACACACTATTTATTTTCCTCAACTTGTGTTTTTTTGTGTTGAGATGTTTTGTTTTTTTACAACAACGACTTCAGTAACAATCCTAAAGTACCGAGAGCTGTACTCAAACCTATAAGCTCCTGGAGTGACTTTTCTTTTCGTTGCAGTTTTTTTGGAACCACAATAAGCGCTCCTGGAGCGATCTTTGGATAGGTTTTGAAAAACAAAAACCGTTTGGTACTGCTCACCTCTCCATTGGCATAAACGACATATACTTTCTCTTTCTTTGCTTGTTGCGAGAATCCTCCAGAAGATTGAATATATTCTTTTAGTGAACATTTTGAATCATATCTAATAAGTTTTGGTGACATGACTTCTCCCGTTACCTCAACGGTTTGTTTTTCAGTAGGGACTACTAAAACATCTCCCTCTTTCAATATCAGATCGTATTTTGATTTCTTTCCTCCTTTTGCTAGAATTTTCTCAACATCAATCCCTACACTCATCTCCTTTTTTAAAACACTCTGAATCAACAAAGAATCTCGGTCGATTACATTTTTCAATACAAAATCTTGCTCTTTTCTAGTTGTTTTTGAACGTTTTCGCAACAAGACAACTCCTTTCAAAAATGCAAATGGAGAAAAGCCACCGGATTTTTCAATCAAATCTGAAATCCGTTCGTTTTTTGTTTTAATGAAATAGTCTCCTGGATAGAGGACCTCTCCTTTGATCGTCACATTTTGTTGTTTGGTATAGCCTTTCAGATAGCGTATGGAAATTTTATCAAAAGGCTCTAAATAAAACGTTTCCCCTTCTTGTGAAATCAAATTATCATTGCTAGATTTTCTAAAGTTTACACTTATTGTCTCAAAATCATCATCTTGAATCCGTCGTGCAATGTCAATCACATTGACATCAGCTCCATCTTTCAACCCTCCAGAAATGGCAATGATGTCTTCCAACTGCATTTTTTCTACAAACTTGATTTTTTGCGGCTTGTTTATCGCACCATCAATAGAAACAGTGTAAGATTCTTTTAAGCTGTCTTTGCTAAATATTCTGATGCGATCTTCCCTTTTCAAAAGTACATCTGACTCCTTCTCTATAATTTCTTTTACTGAAAAAGAAAGCATCTCTTCATCTACATCGTCAATCGTCCTATAAATCAATCCTCTATCTAAAAAAACGTTGTCTTTGAGCCCTTCTGCTTTTTCAATTAACGCGGATAATCTCAAATTTTTGGTCAATTCGTAATTTCCAGGTCTGTAAACGGCACCCTCAATGGAAACTCTATTCTCAAACCGATTGATAATGCTTCCAACACGCACTTTGTCTCCGTCTTGCAAAACAAAATCATTTTGATTGCTTGCATTTATTTCACTCATCTCCTTTTGAGTTCCGTTCACGCGCTCCACAAGCAAACGATTTTTATAGGCATCTGCAGTAAATCCGCTGAAGTACCTCTCCAAATCTTTGATGGTTTCACCTTCTTTCAACTCAAACACACCTGGACGCTTGACATTTCCACGCACTTCAACTTTGTTAAGATAAGGCGAAACAATGAGTACATCCTGATCTCGTAGCAATACATTTCCCACTTCATCACCATCAACCAAATATTTGTAAATATCAAAAGAAGCGACATTATTTCCTCCTCGAACAATTTTGATCTTACGAAAGGTTCCTTTTTTTGTAGGCCCTCCAGCAGCATATAAAGCATTTAAAACAGACGAAAGTGCACTCAAAGAGTAGGTCCCCGGCACTTTTACCTCACCAATAATATTCACTTGAACGGTACGGACACCCACCAAAGAAACTTCCGCAAATACTTTGTTGTGACTTGAATTCGAAGCATCGATCCCACTGTAAATCTTTTTCAAATAGGAAATAATTTTGGACTTCGCTTTTTCTATGGACAACCCACTCACATATACAGGGCCAATACTTTCAATACGTATAGCTCCTTCTCTGTCTACTTGTTTGCGGTAATTGTTTTCAGCGGCGCCCCAAACATCAATTAAAAGTTCATCCCCAGGACCTATTTGGTAAGTCGTCGGCGTTGCTAGATTTGAATTTGGCGTGAAGGAAATGTTTGGATTGTTGAAAAAATCATAGCCGAACAATTCGCTTTCCACTCTATTTTCAACACTGCTCCCTTCCAATCCAAATTTTTCTATATTTGAGATCGCTGCTGCATTGTTGATATCAGGAACCCTTGTGCTGCTGTTGGTATCGGAATAAGGCAAACTTGCAATGCGCTGTCTAAATTTCGAAAACTGACTGGGTGCCATTCCTTTGGAAATAGCTATAACCTCTAGCTGATCCAAAGTATACCCTGCAGATTTGACTTCCTTCCAATAAGAAGCTATTTGTGCATCAGACATAGCGTCTATATCAATGCTTTGTAGCTGTGCGGAACTTATATTTTGTGAATGTATGGGCTGAATACTGAAAATTAGCATATAAACGACACAAAAACTTATCCAATACTTCATAATACTTCCTCTATTAATTTTTTTAAAATACAAGGCATAAGATACCCTTTTTAAAAGGCTTACCCAATACTCTATTTTATTGTTTTATAATTTTATTTCGAACATGTTCTCAATACTCGCGTAATCCATGGCCTTGATTTACAGTTACAAAAACTCAAAATACTTTTGTTTCGTGAAATCAAATAAGCGCTGCAAAGACTTATACGTGAAATGTTGTTATTCTCTTTTTACAATCAAAAAAAAGGATCATGTCAGTTCTGTATTTCCATTTTGGATTTTGTCATAAATATCTTTCACGACCGAACTTTTATTTTTGGGCAAAACCAAAATAGCATCTTCTGTATCAACCACCACCAGATTCGACACCTCGGCTCCCACTACCTTTTTTGCACTGAACACATAGCTATTGCCTTCCTTGTGTTTAATTTCTTGAAGATTATCGACTTGATTTCCGTCTTGGTAATAGTCAATAATCGCATCAAACGAACCCAAATCCGTCCAGCAGAAACGAGAAGCTATCGTTTTTAGTATTTTACTGTGTTCTAACACTGCATAATCTACACTATTGGCAGGGATTTTTTGCATTGTATCCAAACTTACTTTGCCATTTTTCATAGAGGCCACTGCTTTTTCACAAGCAGTCAACATTTCAGGAGCACTTTTTTTCAATTCGTCTAAAAACACACCCGCTTTGAAACAAAACATGCCACTGTTCCAATAAAAGTTTCCTTTTTCCAGAAACAATTCTGCCTCTTTGGCACTAGGTTTTTCTCTAAATTTCACGACCTCTTCTTGATCAAACTCAATATACCCAAAACCTGTATGCGGCGAAGTGGGTTTGATTCCGAAAGTCACAATAAAATTTTGGTTGGCCAATGCAATTGCTCTTGAAATAGTACTTTTGTAGCACTCTCCATTTTCAATCATATGGTCAGAGGGTGTCACAAACAAAATGGTTTCTTCTGAAACGGACAAAGCCGCCAAAGCGATGGCCGGGGCTGTATTTCTTCCAATAGGTTCAATTATTTTATGAGCGATACTTGCCCCTATTTGAGAGCCCTGTTTTTCCGCTTCTGAAAATTGAGCTTCGTTGGTAATCAACATGTACTCGTCGGAAACTTCTTGATTTCTCAATACTGTATGCTGAAACAGTGACTTTTGATCAAATATTTGCAGAAATTGTTTCGGATTGTTTTTGCGTGACAGCGGCCACAACCGCGTTCCTGACCCCCCACTCAATATTACATTGACCACTTTATTTTTCATATTGTATCTTTAAAATGAACCCTGTTTTTTTGAAACACCTTTCTTACAACAAAGCCCTGACGAATGAACTACGCTACAAACCTCCTTCAGCGCCTTCTATTTTCTTACTTACCTATCTGGTAATATTCAAACTCATTTTCTTCAAGCCGAAAGGTGCTGTACTGATTCCGTCCGTCAAAAATTATGGGATGGTTCAACTGTTTTTTAATTTCTGTAAAATCCGGTGAGCGGAATTCCTTCCACTCCGTTAGCAAAATTAAGGCAGATGCCCCTTTCAATACGTCGTACTTAGTGCCTACATAGGTAACATTCTTCACACCTTTCAGATAACATTCTTGGGACTCCTGCATGGCTTTTGGATCATAGGCCCTTATTTTGGCGCCTCGATTTACCAATTCGTTCACCACATATATGGCAGGTGCTTCTCGCATGTCATCAGTTCCTGGTTTGAACGCCAAACCCCACAAACCAAAAGTTTTTCCTGTCAAATCCTCTCCAAATCGTTTCACTACTTTGTGTGCGATAACCATTTTTTGTGCATTGTTCACCGTTTCCACTGAAGCAATTAGTTGAGCTTGATAACCATTTTCTTCTGCTATTTTTTTCAAAGCTTTTACATCTTTTGGAAAACATGACCCGCCGTATCCGGCGCCTGGATAAATGAAATTGTAGCCGATACGGTGATCGGAACCAAACCTACATATCCTGATCCTATTACTACGATTTTCATATTTCCCTATTATTATTTTAGTGCGATCCGGCAGTCTATCCTAATCTCTATTCTCATAGATATTGACAAGAAATGTTATACCATTGTTGATTTTCAAAGCTTCCCACGTTCTTTGAAAAGTTATTTCTTGTCAATAAATGGACTTCTATCTAAACTCTCAAAGCACCCACTTTCAAAAAAGACTTCTTTTTAGGAGCGTTTATCTCGGAAAAACAACATTTATTTGTTCTTCAACTGCTCTTTGTCATGGACCTCTTTGCGCAGGCCACTGCTTGAAAAACGGTGCTCTCTTTTATTAAAGTATAGTTGAATCCCTTTTTCTTCGCAATATTCTCTTCCTGTAAATCTTTTGTTCGCGTACTCTTCTCCAATGATACGCACATCTATTTTGAAAGAGCGCAATACGTCTTCCAAATCTTGTTCTGTAGCATACGGGACAATCTCATCCACAAACTTACATCCTTTCAACTGTATGTATCGTTCTACTACAGATTGCACCGGTTTGTTTTTATCTGGTCGATCCAAAGTTGGATCTGTTTGAATTGCGCAAATTAAATAATCACATTGACGCTTGGCATCTTCTAACATCGTAATGTGCCCGGCATGTAATAAATCAAAGGCGCTAAAGGTAATTCCTATTTTCATATCATTTACTTCTTTGGTTCCATTTTCGTATAATTCAATTTCGAATCAAATCACAGAACAAAATTCTAAACTCTGCGCTAAAATACAACTATTCATTAAATCCCTCCTACGAGCAACGTATAATTGCTAATTTATTGCAGCCTTGTAAGTATTTGATACTTGTTTTCTAATCTCAATTTTATTCATATTGTGCATCAATTCTTGTTGCATTCAACTACACATAAAATTCATTTTTTAATCCTCATAAATTTGAGCGCTGTCACTTCCAATTGAAAAATCTATTCGATAATGTATCCAACAACTGGAAAAATTCGGTCAAATCACAACCTATTGTCCACAATTTTAGTATCCAGCACTCCTTTTACATCGTACAAAATTGCTTTTTCTTTGAGCAGCACCTCGTAGTCCAGTTCTTTGAAACACCTATGCGCGACCGCCATCACGACAACATCAAATTTCTCCTGAGGTAAATTCTGTTGAACGACAAGCCCATGTGCTTGCTTCACTTCTTGCGTATTGGCAATTGGATCGTATACCTCTACCTGCATTCCATATGTTTCGAGTGCAGCAATCACATCAACTACCTTGGTATTCCGTGCATCCGGACAGTTTTCTTTGAAAGTAATTCCTAACACCAAGACCTTTGCTCCTTTGACTTGAACTTCTTTCTGAATCATTGTTTTGACGACTTGTGACGCTACATATTCTCCCATGCTATCATTCATGCGTCGTCCTGCCAAAATAATTTCTGGTCGGTACCCGTATTCTTGCGCTTTCTGTGCCAAATAATAGGGATCTACACCAATACAATGGCCTCCAACCAGTCCAGGTTTGAAGGGTAAAAAATTCCATTTTGTTCCTGCTGCCTTCAAAACATCTTGGGTATTGATCTCCATCAAATTGAATATTTTTGCCAATTCATTGACAAAAGCGATGTTGATGTCTCTCTGAGCATTTTCTATAACCTTGGCCGACTCTGCTACTTTGATTGTTGGTGCCAAATACGTTCCTGCCGTAATGACAGATTTATATAATTTGTCTATTTTTTGACCAATTTCCGGCGTTGAGCCTGAAGTGACTTTTACTATTTTCTCTACGGTGTGTTCTTTGTCACCTGGATTGATCCGTTCTGGTGAATAGCCTGCAAAAAAATCTTTGTTGTACTTCAACTCCGAAACACGTTCCAAGACAGGAATACATGTTTCTTCTGTGGCTCCGGGAGCC
>Ga0209136_1000216_pt1 | contig 43366 bp, 42 predicted proteins | sample SaaInl0LU_22_DNA_FD_184640 | JGI IMG/M metagenome (GOLD analysis project Ga0209136, IMG submission 184640) | Marine microbial communities from expanding oxygen minimum zones in the Saanich Inlet - ESP_90LU_22_DNA (SPAdes) (version 2) | ecosystem: Environmental > Aquatic > Marine > Intertidal... | reverse complement strand
TTATTTTAGCGAATTGTTATCCTTATTGGGAAGGTTGTAGCATAGAGCATTCATTGGCTCATATGCAGCAAATGTTTAGCCAAGCTTCACATGCTGCAAATGGTAAAAAAGTGATTATTACAGAAACTGGTTGGCCAAGTCAAGGTAGTAGTTTAGGTGGTGCACATTCTAATGCAGAAAATACCATGAAGTATTTTATAAATACTCAAGCATGGTCTGCAAAAGATGATATAGAAGTGTTTTATTTCTCTTCATTTGATGAATCTTGGAAGGTAGGAGCAGAAGGTGATGTTGGAGCTTATTGGGGTTTATGGGATAAAAACGAAAATTTGAAATTTTAAAAAAAGACTTATAATATTAGTAAATGTATAGGGCAAAATTTTATACTGTATTAGTTATAAATTTTAGTTTTTAAATTAAAGTATTGATTATTAGATAATTAATAATTATATCTTATAATTTAATAAATTATATGAAACTGTTAAATATTAACTTGTATATGTATTGTATTGGTAAAATTTTGCACTTTTTTTATTAATGTCGTAATATTACATTGTTAAATTCTTAAATACATTAAATTATGAAAAAAATTACATTATTATTAGCCTTTTTGATCACTTCAATTGGGTTTTCTCAACAAGAAGTTGTTGAAGATTTTGAAGGCTCGCCGTCAATTGCTGGCTTTGAAGGTCTTGCAAGTGCTACTATAGTAGATGGACCTGCTAATGGTGGTACAACTAGTAAAACTTATCAGCTTGTAACTAGTACAGGAGGTAATCCATGGCAAGGAGCTGAAGTTGTACTTGGAAATAATATAGTATTAGATCTTACAACAGATAAAACTATTCAAGTTGATGTATATTCTACAACTGCATTTGGATTAATGACAAAAGTGGAAGGAACTGGACCTGCTGCTGCAAATACACAAGCACATACAGGTAGTGGTTGGGAAACACTTACTTTTACGTTTACAACTGGTTCTGACGGAACAGCAACAGCTAATGGAGAATATACTAAAGTAGTATTCTTTCCAAACAGAAAAGCAGATGATTCTGGTTGGGGTGAACCAATTGTAGATATTACAATTAATATTGATAATATTAAAGGTATAAAAAAAGCAGCAACTGCACCAACACCTCCAACAACTGCAGCTCCAACTCCACCAGCAAGAAACGCTTGGGATGTAATCTCTTTATATAGTGATGCTTATACTGATGTAGGAAGAAATTTTGACGCTGGATGGTGTGGTGGTGGTTCAATCGAAGAAATTATGATTGCAGGTAACGCAACAATGGCTTATAAATCAAATGCATGTCAAGGTATTGTATTAGATGCTGGTGTTGATGCAAGTGCTTTTACTAAATTACATGTTGATATATATATAGCTGATGGTTATGATGTTACTTCAGCTGTTTTTAATTTAAAATATGTTCAACAACCAGGTGGTGCTGCAAAAGAGTATAATTTTAATGTTGGTACAACTCCTGCTCTTGAAGCTGGTAAATGGATATCAATTGATGTTGATATTGATTTAACTGGATTTACTGGTTTTAAAGAATTTGGTATTACAAGTAATATGTCTAATTCTGTTTGGTATGACAATTTATATACATATAGAGCAGCAACTGCAAGTGTTGAAAATAATGAACTACTTGGATTCTCAATGTATCCAAACCCAGCAAATAATGTTTTAAATATTTCTGCTAAAGAAACTATTAAAAATGCTGATATTTTTAATGTATTAGGTAAAAAAGTAATGAGTGTAAATATTAATAAAGCTAATGGCTCTATTGACGTTTCTAACTTATCTTCTGGAATCTATTTAATTAAATATAATGTAAATGATAAAGTAGGTACTGCTAAATTTATTAAGCAGTAATTATAATATTTTTATAAATAGAAAAACCGAGCAATTTGCTCGGTTTTTTTTATTTAAGTAAACAAAAGATTACTTTTTATTTTTTTCTTGCTTCTTAATCTGCTCTAAATACTCTTGATATCTTTTACCATAAGTAGATGCTTTAATCTTATCACTCAAAGCAGCGTTAACAGTATCTAATAAAGGCAAAGTAGCATCATATAATTCAGTTAATGCTAAATATGGTGCAACCTCTGAGTCTGCATTTGTAATAGCAAAATTAGCTGTGTATAATACTCTTCTTCTTACTAAACGTTTGTAATCGTTTTCTACTTTTTCTATTAAATTTTTATCATTTGCTTTTTTAGCTTCAAAATCAAGCTTTATTAATTCTAGATTCTGTTCTTGAAACTTTTGGCTCATTAATTTGTACTTATCTAGTAATACTTGATTTTTAGATCCATTTATTTCTGGAAAAACTCCAAAATTTTCAACATTATCATTAATGGTGATTGTACCTTCTTCACCAAAAAATAGAATACTTTTTTCTGCATTATTAGCATCAAAAGTTAAATAGTATAAAACAGGAGAATCTACAAAGTCTTTTAATTCAAAAGACTCAGTACCAATTAAAGCTATAGAATCTACAGTTACTAAAAGTGTGTCTTTCATTTTTTGTAAATATAATTTACCTTTTTTAAGACCTTTAATTTGTCCTGTTACAATCATATTGGTTTCACGTTCTTTAGAACAAGAAAATAGGATAATACTCAGAGATAAAAGAAGAAATATTTTTCTCATAATTGATTTAAAATTTAGGATTGCAAATATCAAGTTTTTTTTAGAAAGTAGCAGCTAATTCCATTAAAATAGTACAAGCAATTGCAGCAATTGTTCCTATAGCATAACCAAAAACAGCTAATAAAACACCAACAGTTGCTAATGATGGATGAAAAGCTTGTGCTACAATAGGTGCAGAAGCTGCACCACCAACATTGGCTTGGCTACCCACTGCTAAAAAGAAATAAGGTGCTTTTATAATTTTTGCTACAATTATTAAAAGACCTGCATGAATGGTCATCCATACCAAACCTACAACCATTAATCCTGGATTTTCAAGTGCTTGATTTAAATCCATTTTCATACCAATTGTAGCTACTAATATGTAAATAAAAATAGAACCGATTTTACTAGCACCTGCACCTTCATAGTTTTTAGCTTTTGTAAACGATAAACCAATTGCAACAATAGTAGATACACTAATTATCCAAAAGAAACCAGAACCTAAAAATGAAAATATATTTTGCCAAGTTTGTGAAGACATAGAAGCTACAAATTCACTAAAAAATTGACTTAAATATTTAGAAGCAAAATGCCCAAAACCAACTGTGCCAAATGCTATAGCTAGCATAATCATAAAATCTGTAAGAGTAGGATTTTTCTGAACTTTCTTTGTAAAATTTATCACTTTTAATTTTAGTTCTTCAATAGCAGAAGTATCTGCTTTTAACCATTTATTTATTTTATCTTTTTTACCAATACCAATTAATAACACTGCCATCCAAATGTTAGCAACAACAATATCTACAATTACCATTCCTCCATATTTAGAAGGGTTGTATTGATAAATTTCTAACATTGCTGTTTGATTTGCACCACCACCAATCCAACTTCCTGCAAGAGTTGATAATCCTCTCCAAACAGCATCAAAGTCTGCACCTCCAACAGTTTCTGGAGAAAAAATAGAAATTAATAAAATGGCTATGGGACCTCCAATTATAATACCAATAGTACCTGTAAAAAACATAACTAATGCTTTAGAACCTAAATTAAAAATAGCCTTCAAATCGATACTTAATGTCATTAAAACTAAAGCTGCTGGTAATAAAAATCTACTTGCTACATAATATAATTGAGATTCATTTTTAACAACTTCTCCAACAGCATTTTCAGTTTCCCATTCAGGAGCTATAATTCTAAATGTTGTAAATAAAGCAGGTACAAAATATGCCATAAATAAACCAGGTACAATTTTGTAAAATTTTGCACAAAAGCCAGTTTTTATATTCTCTGTGTAAAAAACAAAGCCTAATGAAATTAGTAAAATACCAAAAACAATAGCATCATTAGTAAAAATAGGTTCAGACATAATTAATTATTTTTTTGAGTGATTAGTGTTTAAAATAATACCTAATAAAATTCTTTTTTGATTTTCATCAGGTAGTTTTATGTTTAAATAACCAAGGTTTAATTTTAAATTTTTATTTAATTGATGAAGAAAGCCAAAGCCTGTCCAGTTCTGAACAAAACGTTTGCTTTTATCCATATTTAAAAATATTTCATTAAAAGCATAAATAGACCAATTTTTTGAAATAGGATAATTTGCATTTAAATCATACCTAAACCAATGACTTTCACTATTTATAGTATTAGCTTTAATAAATCTATGTTCAAATCGAAAGCGATGTCTTAATTTTAGTTTATTAAAAAAGTTACTATAATTAATGTCTTCATAAATTCTATTCTCAAAAACATTGGTAGAACCATCTCCAAACAAGAAATCTGTAGTTACATAACTATAACCTAACGAAAAATTTAGTTTTTTATGTAAGCTATAATTAGCAGCTAATCTGTAAATTTCTTGTTGAAAATTAGTAGAAAGTTCATAATATCTAAAATGTGCCATGGTTTGAATTTTCCATTTTTCTGATACTTTATGACTGCCATTGTACATATACCAATTACCAACTTTATTACTGTTATTTTGTGATAATAGTGATGAGTAAATAAAAAATAATGGAATGATTAGTAAGTGATTAAACTTCATTTTAGATTATTAAAAAACTTTCTTGAACTTAACTTTAATAAAATTAAGTGCAAGAAAGTTATGGTAAATTTTAGACTATTAATTTTGAGAATAAATCTTAACTTCTTTAAAAGGAGAAATATTAATATTTTCAACAGAAGATTTAAAGTTTACCCAATCATTATTAAAGAATGAATTTGTGTCTGATACAGCCTTTTTATAGGCTTCTTTAAATTGATTCATTAATTGTTTTTCTGTTGCAGATTGTAAGCCAAATCTTGAGCCAACATATCTACTTGCAGAACTTAATCTTTGTGTAACTGTTACTTCAGGATTTCTTGTAATTCCTTGTCTTTTATCAATTTTACCTAAATAAGCTGCAATTAAATCGTCAATCTTTTTAATAACCTCTGTAGACTTTTTTATTTCGTCTTTATACTTTTTCTTGTCTTCTTTTGCTAAATCAGATTTTATAGAAGTTGCTGTATTTTTACTTTCTACTAACTGTTTTACAATAGCAGCTATTTTTGCTTGATAACTTTCTAGTTCTTTACTAGCGTTATATTTTTGATTAATAGCTTCGTCAGAAATAGTTAATCTTGGATCGAATTCTACTTTTATATTCTGTTCAGAAGTAACATCACCAAAAGTCATTGTAACTTTATATGTACCTGGTTTAACTGTAACTCCAGCAGGTTCTCTTGTAGATTTTCTAATTCTTCTAGAAGGTCTATCAACACCTTTTTCTCTTAAATACCATGTAGTTTTATGAATTCCGTTTTCTTTTGGAGCCTTAAATTTTAAAGTTCTTATTTGTCTATCTCCATCAAAAATTTCAAACTTAACAGAATCAAATTTTACAGTTTTTTTGTCTTCAGCTTTTGTTTTTGCATCACTTTTCTTTACTTCTGGTTTATTGATATAGTAAGTTAAAATACCACCACCATTTCTGTTTTCTCCATGATACATAGCATCAGCACCAAATCTACTTCCTGTTGGCTGTTGATATGCTGCTTGATATGCAGTAGGAGGAGTAAATAACGCTGCTTTTTTGTCTAATACATTTCCATTTGCAATGGCTCTTAATGGACGAATATCATCTAAAACCCAAGCTGCTCTACCAAATGTACCAATTACTAAATCATGCTCTCTTGGGTGTATTACTAAATCTTTTACAGGTACTGTTGGAAAGCCAGAAGTCCATTTTGTCCATTTATTACCAGCATCTAAAGAAACGTATAAACCATCATCTGTTCCTAAGAATAATAAGTTTGCATTTTCTGGATCTTCAATAATACAAAGCGTGTAACTTTGTACATCATTTTCATCTACAATACGTTCCCAAGTTTTACCATAGTTTTTAGTTCTATAAGCGTAAGGAGTATAGTTAAAACGTCTATAATCGTTTGCTATTAAAAGTGCTTCACCTTTATTTTTATTGGATGCTTTAATTTGAGTTATCCAACTATTTTCTGGTAATCCTTTAATGTTTTTAGAAATATTTGTCCAATTTTTTCCACCATCTTTAGTTGTATGTACTTGACCATCATCACTTGCTACCCAAAGCATATCTTTCTCTAAAGGAGAAGGCTCTATAACTAAAATAGTAGTATGATTTTCAGCACCAGTAGCATCCATGGTTAAACCACCACTTTCAGATTGTTTTTGTTTTTCTGGATCGTTTGTAGTTAAATCTGGAGAAATTACAGTCCATGTTAACCCTTTATCTGTTGATTTATGCACAAACTGACTTCCAAAGTATAATGTATTATTGTTAAAAGGATCTATGTTTATTGCAGCATTCCAATTAAAACGCAATTTTACATCAGCATCTGGATGTGTTGGTTTTACAGAATAATTATTTCCTGTTAAATAATCGTATCTTAAAACAGAACCTTGTTGGCTCATAGACCAACCATATCTAGAATCGTCTTTGTCTGGAACTACATCAAAACCATCACCAAAACTTATTTCTTGCCAGTAACTGTTTCTAATTCCTTGAGCTTTCCAAACATAAGCAGGTCCTCTCCAAGATCCATTATCTTGCATTCCTCCATACACATTATAAGGATATTCGTTATCGACATTTATATGGTAAAATTGAGCTACAGGAATGTTGCCTATAAAACGCCAAGATTTTCCTCCATCTTTAGTGATGTTTAATCCACCATCATTTCCATCAATCATAAAAGAACCATCTTTTGGATGAATCCACCAAGCATGATGATCTGGATGTACACCATTACTTACTCCATAAGCTGGCATTAATTGGTTAAAAGATTTTCCTCCATCTTGAGAAACATTCACATAGGTAAAAACAGTATATAATCTGTTTTCATTTTGAGGATCTACATAGATTTCTGAATAATAAAATGGTCTGTTACCTATTCCTGGTTTATTGTTAATCATTTCCCAAGTAAAACCTCCATCTTCACTTTTGTATAAAGCATTCTTTTTAGCTTCCACTAAAGCATAAATTACATCAGGATTGCTAGGAGCAATGGCTACACCAATTCTTCCTAAATTTCCTTTAGGGAAACCTTCTTTATCTGTGATTTTTTTCCAGTTTTCACCTCCATCATAAGTAATGTATAAACCACTTCCTTCACCACCAGAATTAAAAAACCATGGGTCTCTTTTGTGTTCCCACATTGCAGCAATAATTTTATTAGGATTTGTTGGATCCATAATTAAATCTGCAGCCCCTGTTTTAATATTATTGAATAAAATTTGTTTCCAAGTTTTACCTCCATCAGTAGTTTTATAAACACCTCTTTCTTGGTGCTCTCCCCAAGGAGAACCAATAGCGCCTGCATAAACAATATCTGGATTTGTAGGATGTATAATGACTCTATGAATATGTCTTGTTTTTTCTAAACCCATAGCTTTCCAAGTCTTTCCAGCATCTAACGATTTATAAATACCAAAACCTCCATTTAAGCTGTTTCTTGGATTACCTTCTCCTGAACCTGCCCAAATAACACTTGGGTTGCTTTGTTGAATGGCTACAGCACCAATAGAAGCTGTTAATTCTTTTTCGAAAATAGGTTCCCATTTTATACCACCAGAAGTAGATTTCCAGATACCACCAGAAGCAGTACCTACATACATAATATCTGGATTATTTTCTACAACATCTATAGCAGTTACACGCCCAGACATTCCTCCTGGACCAATGTTTCTTGGTTTCATGTTTTTAACCAAGTCCATAGAAAACTCTTGAGAAAAGAGTAGCGTAGAAGCACTTAAAAAAAATAGTGTGATTAGTTTTTTCATTATAAGTAGTTTGTTGAATTTATAATAACGTGGACAAGATACAAAATAGAAAACGCTCCATAAAATGGAGCGTTAATTTTTAACATCGTAAAAAATATTTTATTCTTCTTTCTTTTTTGGTGCTCTATTTGCATCTTTTAAAGCTTGCATTAGCATCCATTCTATTTGACCATTGGTAGAGCGAAATTCATCTGCAGCCCATTTTTCAATGGCTTTTATCATATCTTCATTTACTCGCAAAGCGAAAGCTTTCTTTTTTGCCATGTTATTTTTTTACAAATTCAACTATGGTTGTAATTAATTCTTCAGAAATTTTAAAATCAGGAGACATATAAGATTTCATATTATCTTCATCTTTTTCTATATGTTTTAAAACATGATTCATATTTTTAATGATTACTAATTCTGCATCTGGTTTTGCTTTGTGCAAATTCTCTGCATCATTAATTAGTACCTGAAAATCTTTATCTCCGTTTATAATTAAAGTAGGTATTGCAACTTTTTTTATTTCTTCTATAGGATTTACAGTTATCCAAGATTTTATAAAAGGCTGATTTTGTTTCGCAAATAGAGACATTAAATTAGGATTTACCTCTTTAATCTCTCCTGTAGTCATTAATTCTTTTATGTATTGTTCTGTAAGTTTACCAAACTCAGGACTTTGTTTGCTAATTTGTCTAACTAAGGTTTTATCAATGGTTTCACCTGCACCAGCTAAAGAAATGTATTTAGCTACATTATCTAAAGCTAACATTGCAATTAAAGAACCTTGGCTATGACCAATTAAAATGATTTCAGAAAAGCGTTTATCATTTTTAAAATGATGAATAACTTCTTTTATGTCACTCACAAAATCAGAAAAGTAAATGCCATCTTCTTGAATAAATCTAACATTATTAGGGTTTGCAGTTCTTTTATCATAGCTAAAAAAAGCCAAATTTTCTTTGTTAACAGCTTCTCTAAATTGTTTAATGTATTGAGGTTGATTACCATCTCTATTTACACCTCCTGAACCATGTACCCAAATTAGTAAGGGTTGTTTTTCTGAAGTATAGGTTAAAGTACCAGGTAATTGTATTACCTGATTATTAATCATAATTTCTTCAGATTTTACTTGTGCTTTAGAGGCTAATACACCAAAAACTATACATGTAATGTATGTAATAAATCTAACCATCTTGTAAAATTTTGTGTTTATAGGTCTCTAAAACTCGAGTTGCTTCATCCTTTTTTTGAGTACCTATCAATAATTTTTTTCCGTTTGTTAATTCTAATTGAATACCAACATCACCAGAAACATTTATGGCTTTTCCGTTTTTGCTATTCCATAAAGCACCACCTTTTAAACCCCAGCCTCCATAATCTCCAATAGGATCATAAATTCTTACATAAGCTTTAGTTATTTCATTCCATCTTATGGTTTTTAAAGAAAAATGAAATGGTAAAAACTGGTAATGAATGCCTTTTTCATCAATCCTTGTTATTAATCTAAAGAAGAAGATAGGTACAGTAAATACAAGCATTAATCCCATTACCCAAAAGAGGGTTTCAATTTTCATAGTACTTTCGTCTTTTACAAACTCGTTAATTACAATTCCAAAAGGAATTAAAGTGCTAACAATTAATAAAAACACTAGCCAAGTCTGTGTAAAACGCTGTTGTTCTTTAAAAACCTTCATGAGTTTTATCTGTTTTTATCTCTTTCAAACACAACATATGTCCAAGATTGAGAAAGTTCTACAACTCTCCATCCTTCTCTTGCATATTGATTTAATAAATCTTCAAAATTTGCATATCTATTTCTAAAACCTAATTTAGGTTGTATAACTTTATATTCTTTCATTCTTCTTCGTTTAAAACAGTTAAACTAATAACAACACCAATTATTCCTCCAATAAGACTGCCATAAACAGTACTCATTGCTACGTTATTTGTAATAGCCCCTATAGTTGTACCTATAGAAATGCCTAAAGCAACACCAATACTAATTGCAGTTATTTGTTTATTATTCATTATTAATGACTTAATGTACCAGTATTTACTACAGGTGAAGCTTCTTTGTCACCACATAAAATTACTAGTAAATTGCTAACCATTGCAGCTTTACGTTCTTCATCTAGCTCAACAATTTCTTTTTTGTTTAACTCTTCTAAAGCCATTTCTACCATTTCTACTGCTCCTTGTACAATTTTATGTCTTGCAGCTACAATAGCAGTGGCTTGCTGTCTTTTTAACATAGCAGAAGCTATTTCTTGAGCGTAAGCTAAATATCCAATTCTAGCTTCTAAAACCTCTATACCTGCAATAGCTAAGCGTTCTTCTAACTCTTTTTCTAAAGCTTCAGAAACTTCGTTAACACTAGATCGTAAAGTGATGTCTTCATCATGTCCTTCGTCTGCAAAATTATCATAAGGATACATACTAGCTAACTTTCTAACAGCAGCATCTGTTTGAACACGTACAAAGTTTTCATAATTATCTACATCAAATGCAGCTTTATAAGTATTTGTTACCCTCCAAACTAAAATTGTAGAAATCATAACTGGGTTTCCTAACTTATCATTTACTTTTAAACGCTCACTATCAAAGTTGCTAGCTCTTAAAGATATTTTCTTTTTTGTGTAAAAAGGGTTAGCCCAATACAAGCCATTTTGCTTTATGGTACCAACATACTTACCAAACAGTAATACTACTTTAGATGTGTTTGGGTTTACTAAAATAAAACCAAACAAACCAATAAAACTTAATGCTGTAATAATAATGTATACAGGATTCTCTTGTTGAAAGGCGATATAAATACTCCCAAAAAATAAGCCTAAAACGATAACTAACATTAAATAACCGTTAGCGGGTTTGATAATTTTTTCTGCGTCCATGTGTATAAATTTAGTATGATATTAAAATGATATCACAAAGATATAATATTTTTTTTTGATTTTCCAAAATAATCGCTAAATTATTTTCTATTTTTGTTGAAACTTATATTCAATTCAAAACTTATGAATTTTAAATTATTCTTATTAATACCGTTTTTTTGTTTATTAAATTCTTCTGAAGATGATGCTGTTTTTTGGGGTAAAAATGGTCATAGAGCAACAGGTAAAATTGCTGAGATGCACTTAACTAAAAAAGCAAAAAAGAAAATAGATAAGTTGTTAAAAGGACAAAGTTTGGCATTTGTATCTACTTTTGCAGACGAAATAAAATCTGACAGAACGTATAGTAAGTATTATCCATGGCATTATGTTAACATGGGCTTAGATGAAACTTATCAAGAAGCTGAGAAAAATCCACAAGGTGATTTAGTTACAGGTATAGCTACTTGTGTTAAAGTATTAAAAGATGAAAATAGTTCAGAAGAAGATAAAGCATTTCATTTAAAACTTTTAGTACATTTTATTGGAGATTTACATCAGCCAATGCATATAGGTAGAAAAGAAGACAAAGGTGGTAATACTATACAAGTGCAATGGTTTGGAAAAGGTACAAACTTACACAGAGTTTGGGATGAAAATATGATAGACTCTTATAAAATGAGCTATTCAGATTTAGCTGATAATGCAGAAGATTTATCTAAAAAACAAATTGAAGCTATAGAAAAAGGTACTGTTGTAGATTGGGTTAATGAAGTACATGAACTGACAAAAGAAGTGTATAAATCTGTAAAAGTAGGAGAAAATTTACGTTACAGATACTCATATTTATATTTTAATACTGCAAGAAAACAAATACAAATAGGGGGTATTCGTTTAGCAAAAGTACTGAATGATATTTTTGGTTAATTACTTGTAAAACAAATTAATAAAAAGCCTTATGTTCTTGCATGAGGCTTTTTTTAGTTAAGAATGCGTTAAATATTTATAACGCATCTTTAAAATAATTACTTTTAATATTATGATTAGAAAGTCGATATTTTTATTAGCATTATTGGTAATTACCTTTTCTTGTAAAAACGAAAAAACAATTGAAGTCATTTCTTTAGATTATAATCAACTAAAACCTTATTTAGAAAAGACAGATGATAAAACCTATGTAGTTAATTTTTGGGCAACTTGGTGTGCACCTTGTGTAAAAGAATTGCCTTATTTTGAGATAATTAACAAAGCATATGCAAATCAAAATGTAGAAGTTTTGTTAGTAAGTTTAGATTTCCCAAAACAAGTAGATAAAAAACTGATTCCGTTTATTAAAAAAAGAAATTTACAGTCTGAAGTGGTTTTATTAGATGATACTAACGAAAATGTTTGGATACCTGCAATAAATGAAAATTGGAGTGGAGCTTTACCAGCAACTTTAATCTATAATAAAAATAATAGAAAGTTTTATGAGCAATCGTTTACTTATGAAGCTTTAGAAAATGAACTTAAAACTTTTTTAAATCCGTAAATTATGAAAACAATTAAATCAACTTTGCTTTTGGCGGTTCTTGCAATAACTACATTAGCATTTACAGTAAAGACAGATAAAGGTTATAAAGTAGGAGATACTATAGAAGATTTTTCACTTAAAAATGTAGATGGAGATAAAATTTCTCTTAAAGATTATGATGATGCAAAAGGCTTTATCATTATTTTCACTTGCAATACTTGTCCTTATTCTGTTGCAAATGAAGACAGAATTATTGCTTTACAAGATAAATATGAAGAATTAGGATATCCTGTAATTGCAATAAACCCAAATGATCCAAAAGCACAACCTGGAGATAGTTTTGAAAAAATGAAGGTTAGAGCAGAAGAAAAAGGGTTTAATTTTCCTTATTTATTTGATGAAGGACAAAAAGTGTATCCAAAATTCGGCGCTTCTAAAACGCCACATGTTTATATTGTGAGTAAACCAGAAATGAAAGTAGAGTATATTGGTGCTATAGATGATAGTTCTAGAGATGCAAGTGCTGTAAAAGTAAAATATGTAGAAACTGTTGTTGATGAATTATTAGCTGGTAAAACACCTTCTATTACAGAAACTAGAGCTATAGGCTGTTCTATTAAAACAGTAAAATAATCTGTTATAAATTTTTAAAAATAATAAAACCTCAAGAATTAATTCTTGAGGTTTTATTATTAGGTATTGTATTTTTTGGATACTCTTTATTTTAAAGATATGACTATGCTTTTGTTATTAAGTTATTTACTTTTTATTTTAAAATTTTAACAATCTCTTTAATCTTTTCTTGGTTCAAAGGTTTGTTTATAAAACCTTTAACTAAATTATTTTTTTTTGATTTATTTATATCATCATTGTTTACGGACGATGAAAGCATTATGATAACAATCGAAGATTCTATTCTTTTTTTTAATTTTTCAAAACGTTCTAAAAACTGCCAACCATTTAATTTTGGCATATTTATATCAAGTAATATTAAATCTACAATTTCAAATCCGTTTTCTAGATATTCTAATGCTTCTTCACATTCTTCAAAAATTAAAATTTCTTTAGCAACTTCTTCTTGTTCTAAAATCAATTTATTGTAAAAACTGGTATCTGGATCATCGTCAATTAATATTATGCGTTCTATAGAATTCATAGTTTACTATTTAGATATTGTAAAATAAAATGTCGTTCCTTTTCCTACTTCTGAGGTAAGCCAAATTTCACCTTTGTGTAAATCAACAACTTTCTTACAATAAGATAAGCCTATGCCAGTTCCTGAATATTTATTGCGTGAATGCAGTCTTTGAAATACTTCAAATATTTTTTCAAAATGTTCTTTAGGTATTCCTATACCATTATCAGTAATCCAAAACTTGTAATAACTGTCTTGTTCTTTCGAATTTATTGTTATTAAAGGTAAAGTATCTTCTTTGGTATATTTTATACCATTAATTATTAAGTTTTGAAAAAGCTTTATTAAACTCTCTTCAAAAGCTTTTACTTTTACGATTTCACCTATATATTTTATTCTTGCTTGTTTTTTTTCTATAAGGTTGTTTAAATCAATTTTTAAATTATCAATAAGTTTTATAATATCTACTTCTGTTTTTTCTTTATGTATACCAATTTTTGAATATTCTAATAAATCTTTAATAAAGTCTTTCATTCTATAAGCAGAACCTTTTATAACTTCAATACTTTTTTGACCTATTTTACTTAATTTGTCTATTTCATTATCTAAAAGATTTGAATATGAAATTATTGTATTTAAAGGCTCTTGTAAATCGTGAGAAGTAATATAGTTAAATTGCTCTAACTCTTTATTCTCCTTAAGTGCTTTTTCTAATCTTGTCACATTTCTAAGTTGAACAAATACATAATTATCTTGTATGTAATGTACAGAGCATTCATAGGTACCTGCTACCATATGGTTACTATATTCTACAAGACCTAAATTAACACTACCTCCTTCAACTGCAACTTTTCTATAATTTTCAATTACCATTAGTCCTGCCTCGTGTTCATAGGCTTCTGGAGCAACTTCAATAATTTTTTTACCAAAAACTTCCTCTTTTGTTTTTCTCATTTCATAAAGAAGAACCTCGTTCATAAAAACATATTCAATATTGTATATGTCATTTAAATCTGGGATATGAAAAATACCTATACCTGTAGACAATTTGTTTACAGTTTTTTTTATTATTTCGAGGTTATTTTTGATATTCATTTTAGTTAAATATTAATTATACTAAATTTTACTATGATTAATTATTAGTTTTTTTAATAACTAATAACCCTAGTTAACGAAGTTAATAATTTATAAAATTAAATGCAACCTAAATTAAATATTCAACAATCGTTTTGCAGCGTTAAAAGGAGTGGTTTTTTGTTTTTCGAGTTCAGAGATTTCTTTTTCTAAGGCTTTTTTAATTTTAGGATTATTGTAGAAATTAGCTTTTAATTCTTGTTCTATTGTAGAGAGTAACCAAAATTTATTTTGCTCATTTCTTTTATTGGTAAAGAAATTATTTTCTTTTGTTAGTTGTAAATATTCTTGTATCATAGCATACACTTTATCTATTCCAAGATTATTTAAAGCGCTTGCTGTAAGCACTTTAGGTTGCCAATTGCTTTCTTTTAACGGGTATAAATGTAAAGCTCTATTAAACTCTACTTTAGCTAGTTGTGCATTTTTTTCATTACCACCATCAGCTTTATTAATAACAATGGCATCTGCCATTTCTATTATACCACGTTTTATACCTTGTAATTCATCACCTGCACCAGAAAGTTTTAGCAACAAAAAGAAATCTACCATAGAATGTACTAAGGTTTCAGATTGCCCAACTCCAACAGTTTCTATTAAAATAGTATCAAAACCAGCAGCTTCACATAAAATAATACTCTCTCGTGTTTTTTGAGCAACTCCACCTAAAGAATTTCCAGAAGCAGAAGGTCTAATAAACGCATTTGGATCTGTAACCAATTGTTCCATTCTAGTTTTATCACCTAAAATAGCGCCTTTATTTACAGAGCTACTTGGGTCTACAGCTAGCACAGCTACTTTTTTACCTAAACTTGTTAAGTGTTTACCAAAAGCTTCTATAAAAGTACTTTTACCAACACCTGGTACACCAGTAATACCAATTCTAACTGAGTTATTTGCATAAGGTAAACAACGTTCTAAAATTAGATTTGCTTTTTCTTGATGTTTAGCATTTGTACTCTCTACCAAAGTTATGGCTTTGCTTAAAAAAGGAATGTTACCTTTTAAAATATGAGTTACAAATTCTTCTACAGAATTATGTTTAGCTCTGTTTTTTTTAATTTTTTCTGCACTTAATTTATTGGTAGTTTCTGGTTGTGAAACTCCTTGTTTTTCTTGTAAAGCAGAAGATTTTTTTATCATGGTTACTGGTAATTATGTAAATTTAGAAATAAAATTTCACTCATTTTGCAACACAGCAAAAAATGTATCGTCTTTAAGATAAGAAATCATTAATGAAACCAACTAAACAAATACATCAACAACTCATTGTTTTATGCAAAAAGAATGATCCAAAGGCTCAAATGCAATTGTATAAATTGTATTGTAATGCAATGTTGATTGTGGCTCATAGGTATGTTAAAGATCGGTTTATAGCAGAAGACATCATGCAAGATGCATTTATTAAGGCGTTTAGAAAAATAGAAAGTTATAAAAATGAAGTGCCTTTTGGTGCTTGGTTAAAAAGAATAGTTATTAACCAATGTATAGATCATTTAAAGAAAAATAAATTAGAATTGGTTTCTATTAATGAAGAAGTTTATAAAAAAGAAGACGAACAAGATTGGCAGGTAGAATGCACAATATCAGTAGATGGTATTGTAAATGTGATAAAATCGCTTAAAGAAAAATATAGATTGGTATTGTCTTTATATTTATTAGAGGGCTATGATCATAAAGAAATTGCTCAAGTACTAAATATTACAGAAAACACCTCAAGAACCCATTTGTTAAGAGGAAAAAAAATATTAAAAGAACAACTTAAAAACACGAGTTATGCAGAGGGATATTAAAAAAGAACTAGAAAGTTATCAAGAAGAAAAAGTAGTTTTATCTGCACATCATGAAAGTAAATTTCAAGAAAAGTTATTTATTGAATTACATCAAGAAAAACCAAAGAAAAATACATTTAATTGATTGTCTATTGCAGCTTCTGTTGTTTTATTGGTAAGTATTAGTTTGCAGTTTTACACTAACAGTAATGTAGAAGAAGAACCAAAAATTGAAACTAAAGAAATTACTCTAGGTACTATTTCTCCTGAATTTAATACCATAGAAACCTATTATACAAACAGTATTAATCTAGAAATTAGTCAGTTAGATTTATCTGATGAAAATAAAGATTTGGTAGATGGTTATTTATTAAAAATAGCAGAATTAACAAAAGAATATAAATCGTTAACTAAAGAGCTCAATACAAAAGGAGTTAACGATGCTACTATAGATGCATTGATCCGTAATTTACAATTACGCTTACAGCTGTTACAACGTTTGAAAAAACAATTAAAACAACTTAAAAATTTAAACACAAAACAAAATGAAACACAAATCATATAAACACATCATCACTTTACTTGCAATTTGTTGTATATCAACAACATTTGCACAAAAGTTCGATAAAAAGTTTACAGAAACTTTTAAAACAAATAAAGATGTAGAAATAGCTATAAATGCTTCTTAAACAGATATTAATGTTACTACTTGGGATAAAAATGAAGTACAAATTAATGCTTATATAGAAGTTGAAGGTATTTCTAAAAAAGAAGCCGAAAAATATTTTAAAAATTGGAATTTTGAAGCATTAGGGAACAGTAAAAAAGTACAAATTACTTCTAAAGGAAATAACAGTTTTAGCTTTAAAAATGACTTTGTTTTCTTTGATAATATGGATTTTGATATCAATATTCCAGAAATAGATTTTGCTGATATAGAAACTATAGTTATCCCTGAAATGAACTTCGATTTTAACTTCGATAATATATTAGAAGACATAGAAGATATAGACAAAACCATGGGTAAAAATGGTAAATATGAGTTTCGATGGAAAGACGATGAAAATGACATCGAAATAAATTCTAAAGAAGAATGGGAAGCTTTTAAGAAAACTAAAAAATATAAAGAGCTTAAAGAGCGAATGAAAATTGACAAAGAAAAAGTTAGAATAGAGTTTGCAAAGTCTAAAGAAAAAATGAAACAGGCTTTTGAAAAATCTAAGAAAGTAAAAATTGATAAAGAAAAAATTAAAAAAGAATTAGCAAAAGCGAAAGAAGTATTAAAAACTATGAAACTTGGTTTTAATACAGAGAATAATGATATTATAATTAATGGTAAAAAAGTAAAGATTAAAAAGCGAATAGAAATTAAAGTTCCTAAAGCAGCTACTTTCGATTTAAATACGCGTCATTGTAAAGTAAAACTACCTAATACAGTTGCATTTGGCAATGTAAAGTATGGTACTTTTGATGCTAACAATTTGTTAGGAGGTAAGCTAACCGTAGATTATTCCACAGTTTCTATTAACGATTTAAATGCTTGTACACTATTCTTAAACAATGTAACTGATGCTAAAATAGCATCAGTTACAAATACCAATTTGTCTAATAATTCTTCTGGTGTAAAAATTATAAGAATTAATGAAAATGTTAATGTAACAGACAAGTTTGGAGAATTGGTTATAGAGAGTTTTAATCCAAATTTTGGTGAGTTTATATTAAATTTGAGTAATTCTAATGCTATTTTAAATTTAGGAAACGTAGCTTCTAAGTTTAAATACAGTGTTAATAGAGTTAAGTTAGATAATAAAAGAGCTGCTTTTGGTAAAGAAAACAAAGCATCAAACAATATCATACATGTTAAAGGAGATTATAGCAGTATTGTTATAAAATAACGTCTTTATTATTTTAGTAAACTTCTCACAATTTCCATTTCTCTATTCTCTATAAAGTGCCTATCTTTAGCGTCTGTAAATAGTCACTTTTTTAATGGAACTCTACAAAGAAAATCAACTTAAAATTTACAATTCATTAACCAAAGAAAAAGAGGTTTTTAAACCTTTAACTGAGGGTTATGTTGGTATGTATGTCTGTGGACCTACAGTATATAGTAATGCACATTTAGGAAACGTAAGAACATTTATGTTTTTTGATGTTGTATATAGATACCTTTTACATTTAGGGTATAAAGTACGTTATGTTCGTAATATTACAGATGCTGGTCATTTAGAAAATGATGCAGATGAAGGGGAAGATAGAATTTCTAAAAAAGCACGTTTAGAAGAGATTGAACCAATGGAAGTGGTTCAAAAATACACTGTCGATTTTCATAACGTTTTAAAAAACTACAATTTTTTACCTCCAAGTATAGAGCCTACTGCTACAGGTCATATAGTTGAGCAAATAGAAATGATTAAAGAAATCATAGACAAAGGTTTTGCTTACGAAGTAAATGGGTCTGTATATTTTGATGTTTTGGCTTATAATGAAAAGGAGAATTACGGAATTCTTTCTGGTAGAAAAGTAGAAGATCTAATTCATAATACACGTGCATTAGATGGACAAACAGATAAGAAAAACCCACAAGATTTTGCACTTTGGAAAAAAGCAGACGAACGTCATATTATGCGTTGGCCTTCACCTTGGTCAGATGGTTTCCCTGGTTGGCATTTAGAATGTTCTGTAATGAGTACTAAGTATTTAGGAGAACAATTTGATATTCATGGAGGAGGTATGGATTTAAAATTCCCACATCATGAGTGTGAAATTGCACAATCTCAAACTTGTTCTGGTATTAAGCCTGTAAACTATTGGATGCATACAAATATGCTACTTTTAAATAGTCAAAAAATGGCTAAATCTACAGGTAATTTTATCTTACCTAATCAAATATTAAGTGGCGAAAATGACATTTTACCAAAAGCATTTTCTGCTTCTGTGGTTCGTTTCTTTAATATGCAAGCCAATTATAGAAGTATCTTAGATTTTTCTGGTGAAGCATTAGAAGCTTCAGAAAAAGGGCATGCTAAATTAATGGATGCTGTAGCCTTTTTAGATAAGATTTCAGCAGGTAACACATCAACTTTTGATGTACAACAATGGAAAAATGATTGTTATGCAGCTATGAATGATGATTTTAATACGCCTATTTTAATATCACATTTATTTGAAGCTGTTAAAGTCATTAATCAGATAAAAGAAAATAAAGCATCTTTAACAAACCAAGATTTAGTAGAATTTAAAGCTACACTTAATGCTTTTGTTTTTGATGTTTTAGGTTTAATGCACGATCAAAATAGTAACAATTCAGAGAAAATTGAAGGCGTTGTAGAGTTGTTAATTAAACTAAGAAAAGAGGCAAGAGAAAATAAAGATTGGGCATTAACAGATCAAATTAGAGATGAATTGCTTGCTCTTGGTATTCAGCTAAAAGATGGTAGAGAGGGTACAACTTTTTCAATAAACTAAATTGAAAAAAATACTTTCATATCCATTTATCTTACTAGTTCGTTTTTATCAAACAGCAATATCACCATTTACGCCAGCTACTTGTAGATATACACCAACTTGCTCACATTATACATTAGAAGCTTTACAAAAGCATGGGTTATTTTCTGGAGGTTGGTTATCTTTGAAACGAATTTTTAGTTGTCATCCTTGGGGAGGTTCAGGTTACGACCCTGTACCAGATAAATTATTAAATAAAAAAAATAAATGAGTTTTTTAGCAATAGAGTGGAATCCTTCTTTAGGGATAGATTTAGGTTTTTTTGTAATTCGTTGGTACAGCTTAATGTTTGTAGCCGCTTTTTTATTGGGTTTACGATTAATGAAAAAAATCTATATAGAAGATGATATTCCTGTAGAAAAATTAGATGTCATTTTTATGTATGTCTTTATTTCTATGCTAATTGGAATGCGTTTAGGAGATGTATTTTTTTATAGTTGGGATTATTATCAAAACCATTTATTAGAGATTTTTATTCCATTTAAACAAGTAAATGGTAGTTGGCAATTTACTGGCTTTACAGGTTTTGCGAGTCATGGTGCTGCTATTGCTATACCAATTGCTATGTATTTTTATGCGAAGAAACATTTACAAAAACCTTGGTTATTTATTTTAGACAGATTAGCAATTATGGTTGCTTTAGCAGGGTTTTTTATAAGACTTGGTAACTTTTTTAATTCAGAAATTTACGGTAAAGAAACAGGTACTAATTTTGGTGTAATTTTTAAAGCAAATGGAGAAACAGTTGCTAGGCATCCAACTCAATTATATGAAGCCATAAGTTATTTAATCTTGTTTTTTGTAATGTGGTATTTGTATTGGAAAACAGATAAGAAAAATCAAACTGGCTTTTTATTTGGTTTATTTATGGTTGTGTTATGGTCTTTACGATTTTTTATAGAGTTTTTAAAAGAAGCACAAGTAGATGGCAGAGAAGATTGGGTTTTTAACTCGTTAAATACAGGGCAAGTATTAAGTATTCCTTTAGTGTTGATTGGTGTTTGGTTAATGTTTAGAACAGCTAAAAAGAAAGAAGTAGAGTAGTGGAGAAATTAAAAAAACGTTGGGGCATAGAAAGTAATTGGACAATTGTAGCTATTTTAATTGTTTTTGCCATTAATGGTTCTTTTGCTGCTTGGGTGGCTAAACCTGTATGTAATTTTTTTGGTTTAACACTAGATACTATTAACCCTTGGTTATACTGGCCTCTTAGAATTTTAATTATTTTTCCTATTTACCAATTAACTTTACCAATTGTAGGTTGGGTATTTGGTCAATTTAAATTTTTCTGGGCTTTTGAAAAAAAGTTTTTAAACAGATTAGGTTTTGGTTTTTTGTTTAAAGAAGATCGTTAAACCTCTATTGTAATTTTACCATCATCTTCTGTTTCACCTTTTGTAAATACATAGCTATATAGCCACATAATTGTAAAAGTTGGTATCACATCAGAAAAAGGAATAATTTCTTCTATAAAACTAACAATTCCAGCTACTTTACCTTTTGTGCCTTTGTATAATTTGGTCATAATATAACCAGAAAGTGGTGCCCAAATAATATCTACTAGAGGAATTAAACCAATTAAATCTAAGCTAATACTTAAGATTAATTTTTTGTATTTTTTACTCATATTATTTAAACAATTCAAAATTCTTGCCAAAAAAGATTTTTATATTTTTGGCAGCTGTTAGTTTGTTTAAAAATAACTAAACAAAAATGAATTTTAACACCTTTAGAGAAAAAATTAATCATTTTAAAACGAAAGAGTTAGGAGGTTTAGATGCCCAATTTAAAATGGCTCCAGAACTAAGATTACGATATAATAAAAATAAGATTGATGCACAGCATCCTAAAAAAGCCGCTGTTTTGGCATTATTTTATCCGAATCAAAAAGAACAAACTACGTTTTTATTAACGCAAAGAGCGAGTTATAAAGGAACACACTCTGCGCAAATTAGTTTTCCAGGTGGTAAAATAGAAAAGTCAGATAAAAGTCTACAAGAAACTGCTTTAAGAGAAGCATATGAAGAAGTAGGAGTGGCTCAACAAAAAATAGAAATTTTTAGAGAACTTACAGATGTATATATACCCCCAAGTAATTTTTTAGCTACTCCTTTTTTAGGCTTTTCAGAGCAAAAACCAAATTTTCAAATTAACCATGAAGTGGCTAGTGTTATAGAAGTTACTATTGATGAATTACTAGATGATAGAAATATAACAACTGTGAATTTAACTACTTCTTACATGAAAAATATAGATGTACCTTGTTTTAAAATTAACAATCATATTATTTGGGGAGCAACAGGTATGATGTTATCCGAAATTAAAGAACTCTTAAATAGTTAATTCTTTATTTCTTTTGTAATTTTGTTTAGAAACTAAGTAAAAAATAGTATAAATGCCTTTATTTAAAAGGAATCCTTTTGGACATTATTTATTTATAAAAAAATGGTTGATTCGTATTTTAGGAATCATCTCTCATGGACGTTATCGAAAGTTTAATAGTCTACAAATAGAAGGCTCAGAGATACTTCGTAATTTACCAGATAGAAAAGTATTATTTATTTCTAATCATCAAACATATTTTGCAGATGTAGCAGCCATGTTACATGTATTTAACGCTGCTTTAAAAGGTAGAGATGATAATATTAAAAATATTGGGTATATCTGGAATCCTAAATTAAATGTGTATTATGTTGCAGCTGGTGAAACTATGCGTTCTGGAATATTACCAAAAATATTTGCATATACAGGCTCAGTTTCTATAGATAGAACTTGGAGAGCTGCAGGTAAAGATGTTAATAGACAAGTAAAAAATTCTGATATTTCTAATATAGGTAAAGCTATAGAAGATGGTTGGGTAATTACATTTCCTCAAGGCACAACCACACCTTTTAAACCTATTAGAAGAGGTACAGCTCATATTATTAAAACCTATAAACCTGTTGTAGTACCTATTGTAATTGATGGCTTTAGACGTTCTTTTGATAAAAAAGGGTTAAGTATAAAACGTAAAAACGTTTTACAGTCTATGGTAATTAAAGAACCTTTAGCTATAGATTATGATAACGAAGCTATAGATGAAATTGTTACTAAAATAGAATACGCTATAGAACAACATCCGTCATTTTTAAAAGTATTGTCTCCAGAACAAGCAGATGAATACCTAAAAGAAGAAGAAGAACTTAATAAGAAACGTGAGTTTTGGAGTAAGTAAATTTTTAAATAAATAGTTGTGAAACTTTTTTACCAATCAGATTTCTTTTTTTTCTTTATTCCAAAAACTTTATCAAAAGTAAAGTTCAGAATACCTGAAGGTGCCTTTTTAAATGATTTTCTAAAATCTGACTTATTTTTTTTAATAGCGTAATTTTTAAGTTCACTTATTTCTCCCTTTTCGCTTAATCCATCACTATATTTTTGAATGAACTTCATTTCTTTCAATGTTATTCTATATCGTCCATCTTTGAGTTCAATTAAAACGAAACCTTTGAAATAACTTCGAGAAATATACATTGCTGTATTCATTTCTGTTTTTCCAAATCCTTTGTAGTCTATATGAATATTTTCTATAGTACCAGTAAGCGAATTTTCCAATCTATCAATATTTTTTAATATTCCAGAAGTTTTAAATGATTTAATAATATCTTCTTTAGATAATTCAGTTTCGTAAACCTTTTGCCAAATTAAATTTCCGTCTTCCAATTTGAAATTTTCAAATTCCAAATTTTGAGAATAAGATTTAAAACATATAATAGTTAGAATTAATAAAAAAGCTCTCATAGTTTTTTTTATTGTTGTAAACCCAAAACACGTTTAAGAAACGTTTTACTATTTAATAATGTAGTTAGCGAACTTAGTATTTTAAAATTACATAATCAAGGGGAAAAAGACCCTTTTTTAGTAGTATAAATTTAAAAACCTCGCCAATGGCGAGGTTTTCGTGTTCAAATAATAAGATCAAAAAAACTAATATTTTTTCTAATCTTAATTTTTCACCTTTTCTTTAAACTGATCAAATTTGTCAGCTTCTTTCTTAGGCCAAGAGTTATTAGAAGTATCTACATCTGCAGTTTCTAAATCTGGGTCTACTTTAATAGACGTTATTTCTTGTGTTGATGCAAAAACTCTTTTTACTGTATTGTCATCTTTCATCCAGATTTGAGCTGGGAAAGTTTGTCTTTCTTTAGTACCATCTGCGTAAGTTAATTCCACAATAATTGGCATTACTAAACCACCTGGTTTTTCGAACTCAACAGAATAGATATAAGAAGGTACTGGTTTACCATCTACATATTTATCCATAGCATTTGGGTTAGCATCTTCTTTTTTATCTGTGATATAAACTAAGTCTCCTAAACCATCAAAATATTGTTTGTATTGTTCTTGTAATTTTTTAACTCTTTCACTTGGTTTGTCTGTTAAATATAAAGGTTTAACGCTTTTAATACCTATATCTGTAACATCTGTTGTGTAAAACCATCCTCTCCAGAACCAATCTAAATCCATACCTGAAGCATCTTCCATAGATCTAAAGAAATCTGCAGGAGTTGGGTGTTTAAACATCCATCTTTGAGAATAGGTTCTAAATGCATGGTCAAATAACTCAGGTCCCATAATTGTTGTTCTTAACATATAAAGACCAGCTGCAGGTTTTGTATATGCATTTGGTCCAAATTGTTTTACATAATCTCCTTGAGACATAATAGGCGATAAGTTAGATTGATCTCCACTCATGTAACGAACAATATCTTTTGGTAAGTTACCAGTGTTAAAGTTAGGATCGTAATCTAACTCAGCTAATATTTCAACAAATGAGTTTAAACCTTCATCCATCCAAGTCCATTGTCTTTCATCAGAGTTTACAATCATTGGGAAGAAGTTGTGTCCAACTTCGTGTGTAATTACACCAATCATTCCGTTTTTAACTCTTTCAGAATAAGTACCATCTGGATTTGGACGACCATAGTTGAAACAAATCATTGGATACTCCATCCCTTGGTTTTTAGCATGTACAGATACTGCTTTTGGATAAGGATAATCGAAAGTTAATTTAGAATATTCTTCTAAAGTATTTGCAACTACTCTTGTAGAATGCTCTTCCCATAAAGGATTACCTTCTTTTGGATATAAAGATGTAGCCATTACTGTTTTACCATTAATGTTTACAGCCATAGCATCCCAAATGTATTTTCTTGAAGTTGCAAAAGCAAAATCACGAACTTTATCTGCTTTAAAGTGCCAAGTTTTTGTTTGTGTACTTCTACCTTTTTCGTTTTTCTCAGCTTCTTCTTGAGTAACAATCATTACTGGGTCTTTAAAAGACTTCATTGCTTTTGCATAACGCTTACGTTGTTCTTTAGTAAGTACGTCTTTTTCGTTTTGTAACTGTCCAGAAGCTTCCATAATGTGGTCTGCAGGTACTGTAATCTTTACATCATAATCTCCAAATTCTAAAGCCCACTCAGAACGTCCCCAGAATTGCATATTTTGCCATCCTTCAACATTATTATAAACTGCTAATCTTGGAAAAAACTGTGCAATTGTATAGTTGTTGTTTCCATCAGGGAAATCTTCGAAACCAGAACGTCCACCATCTCTTACAGAGTTGTTTATTTTGTAGTTCCACTTAATTCTAAATTTAAAAACTTCACCAGAAGCTAATGGCTTTGGTAAGTTAATACGCATCATAGTTCTATTGATAAAGTGCGATAAAGGCTTACCATCTGATTCAACTTTTTCTATATTAAATCCAAAACCTTTACCTTCTTTCATGTAAGAAGATTTAAAACCATCAGGAGAAACCCAAGCAGCTGCACCTCCAGATTGCGCTAAAGGAGTTTTAGAATCGTCTGCTCTCATGTTTTGGTCTAACTGAACCCACAAATAAGATAACGCATCTTTAGAATTGTTGTGGTAGGTGATTTTTTCATCACCATAAATTTTGTTGTTAGCTTCATCTAAACGAATATCCATCACATAATCAACTTTTTGTTGAGTATATTGATGTCCTGGAGCTCCAGAAGCTGTGTGTTGGTCATTAGGTGTAGCTAATACATCTTTAAGTTGTCTAAACTTATTTTGATCTGTATGACCTTGTTGTACTATCTTTTTTTCTTCTTTCTTTTCTTGAGCTATGGTAGCTGTTGTAATAAAGAACAATGAAAATAAAAATAAAGAGATTTTTTTCATTTGATATGATTTGAATTTATAGCCTATAAAATTAACGATAAGTTGTGAAATCCTTAAATTTTTAAGAAACTTTAAGAAAACTTTATCATAAAAAAAAAGCAATATGGTTACATATTGCTTTTTTGTAGAATTTATAAAGGTTTTACCCTTTTACTTGTTTCTTAAATTTATCGAATTTATCTTCTTTTTGTTTTGGAAAACTGTTATTAGATAAATCTACATCTGCAGTTTCTAAATCTGGATCAATAACGATGCTTTCTATTTGTTTAGATGAAGAAAACACTTTAGTTACTTCACTATCTGTATACCTCCAAATTTGAGCAGGATATGTTTTACGTTCTTTAGTACCATCTTTATAAGTAAATTCAACAATTATTGGCATTACTAATCCACCTGGTTTGTTGTAAGTAATTTCATAATGGTATTTGTCTTGCTTATTTGCAAAACCTAAACCATCTGTTGTGTCTTCTACAAACTCAACTGTGTTATCTACAATTTTAGTGCTAAATTTCTTTACTCCTTTAATACCAATATCTGTAACATCTGTAGTGTAAAACCATCCTCTCCAGAACCAATCTAAATCTACACCAGAAGCGTCTTCCATAGTTCTAAAAAAGTCAGCAGGAGTAGGGTGTTTAAACATCCATCTTTGTGCATACGTTTTAAAAGCATGGTCAAACAATTCTTTACCCATAATTGTATTTCTTAAAATGTGTAAAGCTGTTGCTGGTTTACCATAAGCATTGTTACCAAAACTGTAAACATTATCTCCCTTAGACATAATTGGAGCAATTCTAGATTGATCTCCACTCATATATCTCACAATATTTTTTGGTAAACCTCTAGTGATAGGAAAGTTTGGATCATAATCCCATTCTGCTAACATTTCTAAATAAGAGTTTAATCCTTCATCCATCCAAGTCCATTGTCTTTCATCAGAATTTACAATCATTGGAAAGTAGTTGTGACCAACTTCATGAATGGTAACTTTTATCATCCTGTATTTCATTCTATCTGAATAACCACCATCTGGTAAATCTGGTCTACCAGGATTAAAACAAATCTGAGGGTACTCCATACCCATTTGTCCATCAACTGAAATGGCTTTGTGATAAGGATAATCAAAAGTGTATTTAGAATATGTTTTTAAAGTTTGTGCAACTGCTCTTGTAGAATGATCTCCATATAATGGATTTGCTTCTTTAGAATATAAAGAATAAGCCATTACTTTTTTACCATTAATATCTACAGCCATTCCATCAAGAATAAATTTTCTTGATGTAGCAAATGCATAATCTCTTACGTTTTTAGCAACAAACTTCCATGTCTTAGTACCTTTAGCTTTAGATTTTTCAATCTTTTCTGCTTCTTTTTGAGTTCTTATAATAACAGGATTGTCAAAAGTGTTTTTTGCTTCTTCTAATCTTTTTAATTCTTTTTTAGAGTATACTTCATTTTCGTTTTGTAAAACTCCAGTAGCTCCAAGCATATGATCTTCTGGTACAGTAATGTTTACAGCGAAATCACCAAATTCTAAAGCAAATTCAGAACGTCCCCAAAATTGATCATTTTGCCAACCTTCTACATTATCATAGACACACATTCTTGGGTAAAATTGTGCAATTACATAGTTGTTATTATCATTTTCATCAAAATGCTCATAACCAGATCTACCTCCTTGTGTTCTATGGTTATTAATATTGTACCACCAAGAAATGTTAAATTCAAAAGTTTCACCAGAAGTTAATGGTTTTGGCAAATTAATACGCATCATGGTTTGGTTAATTGTGTGCGATAATTTACTACCATCTATATTAGTTACACTCATAATATTGAAGCCTCCATCAAAAGGTTTTTCTGGAAAACTTCTTTCAAACCTATTTTTACTCATTTTCTTAGGTAAAGATGTAGGCTGAATATCTGGAGTTTTAGAATCTGCAGCTCTCATATTTTGGTCTAACTGTACCCATAAATAAGCTAATTCATCTGCAGAATTGTTATGGTAAGTTATCGTTTCTGAACCTGTAATTTTGGTATTTGCATCATCTAACACAATGTCCATTTTATAATCAACTTGTTGTTGAGTATATTCTTTACCTGGAGCTCCAGATGCAGTTCTTTGTAAGTTAGGTGTTGGTAATTCTTGCTTTAGTTGTCTAAATTTATTTTGGTTGGTATGACCCTCTTTTGCTTTTTGTGCATAAGAACTACCAACAAAACAAATTGCAAATAATAACAATGCTAGTTTTCTCATAATGATTTGATTAGGTTTTAATTAATGTTGTAGTAATCCTACTACTTTATCTTTGGTTAAAATAACACTTTTGTTGTTTTTTCCAACTTTGGTTTTTACCAAATTTTGCTGTTCTGGAAAATGTTTTAATAATATTTTATTGGTAATTTCTAAATCTTTAACAGACTCTATATTTTCTATTTCTAAATAAAAAAATACTAAATCACCATCATATTCTTTGCCAAGATAATTAAAGTTTTTTAATGTGCCATCTACTTTAATTTGAAGCTTTTCTTTAAGATAGTTCTTAAAATAAACATCATTATTTTTAAGTTCTCTCTTAGTTGTTAATTGTAAGTCTATATTGTTGTCTTTATTTAGGGCTAACTCAATATCATCCATAAAAACATTAATAATAATTTGTAATGCTTTTGCCTCTTTTTTGTAATTGATTTGTGTTAAGCTTAAATAATATTTATGAGCAGAAAACGATAGTAGAGGTATTATAAATAGTAATAAAAATGTTCTTTTTAAATTCATAAAAAAGTGAAAACAATTAGTAAGCCAAATTACTCCTTTTTTATAAGTTTTAAGTAAGTTTTACTTTCGGTTTTTAAAATTTTAATAATTTCTAAATTTCGTCCTTTTTTGTGTAATTCTTCTATACCTAAAGGATTACAATACTCTAAGAAATGAAAGTAATTGTCTATAGGAATTTTAAGTTCATCAAAGAAGAATTTATCTCCAAGTTCTGATAAAATCTTATAAGGAAACTGTTTTTTTTGCTCTAATTTTTTTCTTAGAGCCCATAATTTTTCTGAGTATTTAAAAGGAATTATTGCTTTTGCTCCTGCACCAGCCATAGGCATAGCACCTTCCATTGTATTTACTATTGGAGGTTTAGCTCTTTTAACAGCGTCAATTGTATTGTCTGGAGCATTAAAATTTACATCAGAAAAATCCATTACTTTTCGTAATAAAGAATCTTTCTCATTTTTAGGCACATCTTTAATGTCTATTCCTAACCTGCCTTGTAAGTTGTTTCTTTTAAGCTCAATTTCTTCAAGAGTATATACAGTAAGTTTTATTTGTATTTTAATTTCTTCTTTATCAAAAACATCTTTAGAAACAATTATTTTTTTAGGTTTATGCTGTACAGAAGAAACTCTTAAAGTGTCTCCTTTAGATACAAAAATTCGAAAGCGACCATCATCATTAGAAAAAGTTCCTTGCTTTGTTTTTAAATTAATAATATTCGCGTTTTTAACAATGCCTAAAGAGTCTGTAACTGAACCTGTAATTAGCTTTTTTCTTTCTTGAGCGTAAGAAATAGTACAAACAGTTAATAATAAAAGAAGTAATGTTTTTTTCATTTTCGAAATTAAGATACAAATAAAAGGTTTAAACTATTTAATTTTAAGTATTGATTTTTAAACTTTTGTTAAAAACGTTTTTATTAATGCTTATTTTTGACTCATGAAAAAAATGATCATAGCTAGTACTTCAACTATTCATGGAAGTGGACCTTTAGAATATTTATTACCTAAATTATCTACTTTCTTTAAAGAGGTAAAAACAGTTTTGTTTATTCCTTATGCTAAACCAGGTGGTATTTCTTACGATGAATACACAGAAAAAGTAAGTGTACCTTTTGCTAAAATAAATATTAAAGTAAAAGGGATTCATGAATTTGAAAACTCAAAAGAAGCTATACAAAATGCTGAAGCTATTTTTACAGGAGGAGGAAATACATTTGAATTAGTAAATCAATTATATAAAAACGAAGTTTTACTTACTTTAAAAAATACGATTAAAAGTGGTACACCTTACTTAGGAACTAGTGCAGGAAGTAATATTTGTGGAATTAGTATGATGAATACAAATGATATGCCAATCGTATATCCACCTAGTTTTACAACAATGGGTTTAATTCCTTTTAATATTAATGCACATTATTTAGACCCAATAGAAAATTCTACACATATGGGTGAAACTCGTGAAACACGTATTAAAGAGTTTCATGTATTTAATGAAACTTCGGTATTAGGTTTACGAGAAGGATCTTGGTTAGAAGTTAATAACAATAAAATAATTTTGCAAGGTGAATTATCTGCAAGGGTTTTTCAACAAGGTAAAGCACCTTATGAAATTGAAAGTGGAGTAGAAGTGGCTATTTAAAAATTAATAACTAACATAATCTACAATTTCTAAACCATAACCAATCATACCCACTCTTTTGGTTTGTTGTGAGTTTGTCATTAGTTTAATTTTACTAATGTTTAAATCATGTAAAATTTGAGCTCCAATTCCAAAATCTCTTTGATCCATTGCAATTGCAGGTGCTTTTAATTCGCCTTTTGCTTGGTTTTCTTTTAAAACACCTAATCTACTTAATAAATTTTTAGATTGATTTTGTTGATTGATAAACAATATAGCTCCTTTTCCTGCATCATTAATCACCTGAAACATTTGGTCTAGCTTCTTGTCTGCATTATTAGTTAATGTACCTAAAATATCATTATTTACTAAAGTTGAATTGATTCTTGTAAGAACACCATCTTCAGAGGTCCAATTTCCTTTTGTTAGTGCAATATGAATTTGATGATTGGTTGTTTGCTCATAAGCTCTTAACCTAAAAATTCCAAAACGAGTTTCTAATTCAAAATCTTCTTTCTTTTCAATTAAAGAATCATGCTCCATTCTATAAGCTACTAAATCTTCGATAGAAACTATTTTTATATCGAATTTTTTAGCAACTTCTAACAATTGAGGTAAACGTGCCATTGTTCCATCTTCATTCATGATTTCTACAATTACACCTGCAGGTTGTAAACCTGCTAAACGTGCAAAATCTATAGCAGCTTCTGTATGACCAGTTCTCCTTAAAACACCACCTTCTTTCGCTCTTAATGGAAAAATATGCCCAGGTCTAGCTAAATCAAAAGGTTTAGTTTCTTTATCTATTAAAGATTTTATTGTTAATGCTCTGTCTGAAGCAGAAATTCCTGTTGTAACTCCTTTTCCTCTTAAATCTACAGATACTGTAAATGCAGTTTCCATTGGATCTGTATTGTTAGTAACCATCATACCTAACTCAAGTTCTTTACATCTTTTCTCAGTTAAAGGTGTACATATTAATCCTCTACCATGAGTAGCCATAAAGTTTACCATTTCTGGTGTAACTTTTTCTGCTGCTGCTAAAAAATCACCTTCGTTTTCTCTATTTTCATCATCTACAACAATAATTACTTTACCATTTCTGATATCATTTATTGCCTCGTCAATTGTATTTAATTGTGTCTTTTTTGCTGTATGTTGAGTAATCATAATTGTTTCTTTTTAAAAGGATTGATCTTCTTAACCAATTGTAAAACAGGTTGAAGAAATGAGTCTATATTAAAAATGCCTTTGTCTTTTGTAGCTCTTATAGTTAGCAAGATAGCTAAAGGAGCCATTATAAAAAAGGAAATCCAAGAACCTAAGAAAGCCGTAATTGTACTTTCTTCTGCTAAGTTTTTACCAAAGGTGTTTGTAAAAAAGTAAATAACATAAATTCCAATTGCAAAAACCATAGGCAAACCAAAACCACCTTTTCTAATGATAGATCCTAAAGGAGCACCTATAAAAAATAGTACTAAACAAGATAGAGAAAAAGCTATTCTATTGTAATATTCTGTATCAAATAGGTTTAATGTTTTTCTTGTCCATTTTAAGCTTGAACTATTATTTTTTAAAGAACTTAAGGCTCTACTTGTTTTTGTTGTTGCAGCATTTAAAATAGATATTTTCTCATTTATTTCGAAGTTATCTAATATATCTGCTTCAAGATCTTTTTTAACTAAAGAATCTGGATATTTATACAATTCTTTGGCACTTGTACTTATGTAAATGTTTTTAGATCTGTTTTCTAAATTTTCATCATACCTGCTTTTTAAATCTGGTACTGTGTCTTTTAATTGTTTAATGGTTAGCATTCTAAAATGGTTAGTTACTTTATTAGAATCTAAATCATCACCAACAATTGATGAAATATCTATGTTAAATTCATACTCATCAAAAGTGGCACTAGAAGCTGCCATTTTTTTTCTTTTCTCAACTGTTCTTGCAGATTTTACATGCTCTTCATAATAATTTCCATTATTTAAAATAAAGGTCATATATCTACTACCTTCTTCAGTAATTATTTTTCCTTTTTCTGCAGTTATTACTTTTTGATTTCCTCTATTACTCGTTAAATCGTAGATTAAAACATTTTTTAATAGGTTTTTATCTTCTCCATACTTTTCTTCAAATTTTATTTGATAACCAGGTAAATCTGCATTAAAACTGCCTTCTACTAAAGCTAAAGCTGGCTTTTTCTTTTTGATATTTAAATATAAATTAGACTGATTTAAAATCGCATAAGGATATACGTTATTTAAAAAAAAGAAATTAATTACACTTAAAAAAATAGCTAAAATAGCTATTGGTCTTACCAATCTTTGCAAAGAAACACCTGCAGATTTTGCAGCAGCAAACTCATAATTTTCACCTAAGTTACCTAAAGCCATAATAGATGATAAAAGCACACCAATAGGTAATGCTTGTGGTATTATCATTAAAGTAGAGTAATATAAAAATTTTAAGATAAATATGATGCTTATACCTTTACCTGCAATATTCTCGAATGTTTGCCAAAGTGTTTGCATAACTAAAACAAACAAAACAATTAAGAATGTTGCTATAAAAGGTCTTAAGAAACTTTTAAGAATGTACTTATCTAAAATTTTCATTGGGTACAAAAATAGCATCTTATAAGATAAGATGCTATTAATTTTCTGTTAATTGGATTTTGCTAGTCAATTGAATAATTCTGACTTAGATATTTTTGTCTATCAAACATAAAAAAACTATCACTTAAAGGTTGATTACTCTTAAATTTAGTAATGGTAAATATAGTTTTTGCTCCATTTGAACCTGTTTGAATTAACTTGTATATGTGTTTAGTTTTAGCATCTACACCAAGTTCAACTTTTACGATATCAGAATTACTATCAATAGGATTTAAAGTAACAAATTGAATTTTTCTACCATTCATATTTACTAATTTTCCCATCTCAAAATTATAACCTTCTTTATAAAAAGTTAATAATTTAGAAGGATAAATAAAACCATCATTACCATCTAAATCTCCATCAGTTATAGATATTTCTTTTTCGCCTGTATTAATTACGTATAATTTTTTACCATCATAAATAAAGGTATTACCTAAATAATTTAGATTATACTTATCACCAGCTAAATTAACTTCTCCATTAATAGGTGGTTCATCACCTTCTTTTATACCAGCTTCTTCATTGCTAAGGGTTTGGCTAAAGCCAATGTACATATTCTTATAAGACCCCATTTTGGTAGACACTTCATCTAATATCTTTTTTGCTTCTTCTGAGCTTTGTGAAAAAGTTACTATGTTCACCAATAAAAATGCTACTACAAAAAATACTTTCTTCATTTTATAAATTCTTTTCATTTTCTAATAATTGATCTAAAGCAACAAAATCTGGAACTAATACTTGTCTTGCTTTACTTCCTTCAAAAGGACCTACAATTCCTGCTGCTTCTAATTGATCTATTAATCTTCCTGCTCTGTTATATCCTAATTTTAATTTACGTTGTAAAAGAGAAGCAGAACCTTGTTGAGCAGTAACAATTATTTCTGCAGCTTCTCTAAATAATTTATCTCTATCAGCAATATCAATATCAACATTTGTGCCACTCTCTTCACCAATAAACTCTGGTAGTTGATAAGCTTCAGCATACGCTTTTTGAGAACCAATAAAATCAGTAATTTTTTCAACTTCTGGTGTATCTACAAAAGCACATTGAATTCTTAAAATATCATTTCCACCAGAATACAACATGTCTCCACGTCCAATTAATTGGTCTGCTCCAGGAGCATCTAATATAGTTCTAGAATCGATTTTTGAAGTTACTCTAAATGCAATTCTTGATGGAAAGTTAGCTTTTATAATACCTGTTATAACATTTACAGAAGGTCTTTGTGTGGCAACTATTAAGTGAATTCCAATTGCTCTTGCTAGTTGTGCTAAACGTGCTATAGGTGTTTCTACTTCTTTACCAGCTGTCATAATTAAGTCTGCAAATTCATCAATTACTAATACAATGTAGGGTAAAAATTGATGACCATCATTTGGATTAAGCTTACGCTTCTTAAACTTTGCATTATACTCTTTAATGTTTCTAACCATTGCAGCTTTTAGTAAATCGTAACGATTATCCATCTCTATACAAAGAGAGTTTAATGTAGTTACTACTTTACTTGTATCTGTTATAATAGCTTCTTCTGTATCTGGCAATTTTGCTAAATAATGACGTTCTATTTTATTAAATAAAGTCAATTCTACTTTTTTCGGATCTACTAAAATAAATTTTACTTCAGCTGGGTGTTTTTTGTATAAGAGTGATGTTAGTACTGCATTTAAACCCACAGACTTTCCTTGTCCTGTTGCACCTGCCATAAGTAAGTGAGGCATTTTAGCTAAATCTACTACAAATGTTTCGTTAGAAATTGTTTTTCCTAAAGCAATAGGTAGTTCCATTTGAGATTCTTGAAACTTCTTAGAAGAAATAGCAGAATGCATAGAAACTATGGTAGATTTTTTGTTTGGTACTTCTATACCAATTGTTCCTTTACCAGGTATTGGAGCAATAATTCTAATCCCTAAAGCAGAAAGTGAAAGCGCAATATCATCTTCTAAATTTTTAATTTTAGAAATTCTAATTCCTGCTTCTGGAACAATTTCATAAAGTGTAATTGTTGGTCCAACAGTAGCTTTGATTTCATCTATACCAATCTTATAATTTTTTAAAGTATCTACAATTCTGTTTTTATTAGCTTCTAATTCTTCAGGGTCAATAGAAATACTTTCATTGTATTGTTTTAGTAAATTAAAAGTTGGGAATTTAAAGTTTGATAACTCAAGAGTAGGATCAAACTCACCAAAATCTTTTACAATTTTATCTGATAAGTTTTCAGTTTCATGTTCTTCTTCTTTACTAACTTCAACATCAATAGCAACTACTTTTTCTTCTGAAGAGTTAACTTTAGTGTCTGACTTATCTTCTACTTTAAGTTTTATTTCAGATTCATTCTTAGTGTCTTTATCTATTTCTTCTTTTTTTGAAGAGACATCAGAATACTTTGATATTGTAGGTTTAAGATTTTCTAAAGAAAGTTCAAATTCAGATTTTTTTTCTTTTTCTAAAGAAATACTTTTAGACTTTTCTTCTTCAATTATATCCTCTTCATTAGCAGTAGCATTACTTTCTTCTTGTAATGCTTCTAGTTTACGTTGAGCTCTTTTTTCTTTTAATCTATCTATAAAAGCATCAAATGTAACTTTATATCTAATAATAGCATAAGCCATAAAAAGGAATACAAGTGTAATAACTAAACCAGTTTTCCCTATAAAAGTCTGTAAATATTCGTTTATCTCAAAGCCAATTATACCAGCAGCTAAAGCATATTTTTTATCTAAAAACCCAAAACTTAAAGCTACTAAAACCATTAGGAAAAGATTCCAATTTGTGGTTGTAATAATTAACGATAGTTTCTTTTTGATTAAGACATAAAAACCTACCAAAAATATTTGAAAGGAAATGATAAATGCAGCAATACCAAAACCTTTATATATAAAAAAGTGACTAAGGTTTGCCCCAATTTTACCTAATAAGTTATTACTTTTTACAGCTTTATTTGTAAACTGCTGTAATGTGCTTTGATCTTCTTGCCAATTAAAAAAAAACGAAATAAATGCAACACATAAAAAAACAGAAAACAACATTAAAAATGTTGCTACTAAAGTTGAAGTTTGTCTGTTTTTTAAAAAAGAAAAAAAAGAAGGTTTATCTTCTTTGGTTGATTTTGTTTTTTTTGCCATTAAAACGTTGAGCTTTATTTAGAGAGTAAATATACATTTTATTTAAAAAAATACTAAAATTTTAGGAATGTATATTATACCAGCAATAATAAGCGAAGTTAATGCTGCAAAAGTGGGGATACCAGCAGCTATATCCTTTATTTTTCCAATTTTCTTATGGAATTCTGGGTGAATAAAATCAGCAACTTCTTCTATGGCAGAGTTAGCTGCTTCAGCTACTAATACTAAACCAATAGCTAAAAATTGTAGCATCCATTCTATTGCACTAATATCTAGAAGAAAACCTAAAATAATGGCAATAAAGGCAACAGAAAGTTGAACTTTTATACTGTCTTCTGTGGTTATTAAAATCCACATACCTTTAAAAGCATATTTTAGGCTTTTAATTCTTCCTATAAAAAAACCGTCTTTTGGATTTTTCAAAACTATATTGCTTTTAAAGCAGCTTCGTAATTAGGTTCGTCAGCTACTTCTTGAACTTGTTCTGTATGTTTTATATTACCATCTGTACCAATAACAACAATTGCTCTAGAATGTAACCCTTTAAATGGACCATCTGCAAATTCTAATTGATAATCTTTGCCAAATTTACCAGTTTCAAAATCTGATAACATCACCACATTTTCAATCCCTTCTGCACCACAAAAACGAGCTTGAGCAAAAGGTAAATCTCTAGAAATACATAAAACAGTTGTATTGTCTAAATCTGCTGCCTTTTTATTAAATTCTCTTACAGAAGTTGCACAGGTTCCAGTATCCACACTAGGAAAAATATTTAAAACAATATTTTTACCTGAAAAATCAGATAAGCTTTTAGTAGATAAATCTACTGCAGTTAAAGTAAAGTTTGGAGATTTGTTACCTGTTTCTGGTAGATTTCCTACTGTATTTACAGGAGTTCCTCCTAATGTAATCTTAGCCATATAAGTTGTTTTAGACTATCAAAAATAATTAAAAATGATTGAATAACTCTTAAAGAAAACAAAAGAATTTTCTCATAACTTTTCTAGGTTAATAACTATCTTCGCAAACCGAATACATTTACTTTGAACTTAGCTCAATATACATCAGAATTTAAATATAATTGGCAATTAGCAGCACCAGTAATGCTAGGTATGTTAGGGCATACCTTTGTTTCTTTTATAGATAATATTATGGTTGGACAATTAGGAACAGCAGAATTAGCTGCAGTTTCTTTAGGTAATAGTTTTATGTTTATTGCTATGTCTATTGGTATTGGTTTTTCTACAGCAATAACACCATTAATAGCAGAAGCAGATTCTTCTGATAATTTACAACAAGCAAGATCTGCCTATAAGCATGGCTTGTTTTTATGTAATACTTTAGGTATTCTTTTATTTTTGATGGTTTACTTTTCTAAACCATTAATGTATTTAATGAATCAACCAGAAGAAGTTGTTGCTTTGGCAATACCGTATTTAGACTTAGTAGCTTTTTCATTAATACCTTTAGTTATTTTTCAGGCAATTAAACAATTTAGTGATGGTATGTCTATGACAAAATACCCAATGTATGCTACTATTTTAGCAAATATTGTAAACGTAGCTTTAAATTATGTTTTGATTTTTGGAAAGTTTGGTTTTCCTGAATTAGGCATAGTAGGTGCTGCTTATGGTACTTTAGCTTCACGTATTATTATGGTTTTATATTTAGGAATTTTATTACGTTATAAAAAGCGCTCTGCAAGAATTGTAAAGAATATAAAGATATTTGTTTTAGAAGGGCTAATGATTAAAAGAATTATCAATTTGGGTTCTTTAAGTGCAATGCAAATGTTTTTTGAAGTTGCCATATTTACATCTGCAATTTGGTTGAGTGGTTTGTTGGGTAAAAATCCTCAAGCAGCAAATCAAATTGCGTTAAATTTATCTTCTATGACTTTTATGGTTGCTATGGGTTTAAGTGTAGCTTCTATGATAAGAGTTGGTAATCAAAAAGGTTTACAAAACTTTAAAGAATTACGAAGAATTGCTTTTTCTATTTTCTTATTAGGGTTTTTATTTGCAGTATTTTTTGCTGGTATCTTTTTTATTTTCCATAAAAGTCTGCCAAACATATATGTAGATTTAAATGATGCAGCTAATTATGCAGATAATATGGAAGTATTATCTATAGCTGCGAAATTGTTATTAGCTGCTGCATTTTTTCAAATTACAGATAGTTTACAAGTAATAGTTTTAGGAGCTTTAAGAGGCTTACAAGATGTAAAAATACCAACTGTATTAACTTTTATTTCTTATTGGGTTGTAGGATTTCCTGTTTCTTATTTTCTTGGAAAAGAAGATATGTATGGAAGTTTTGGAATTTGGTTAGGGCTTTTAGCTGGCTTATCTACAGCAGCCATTTTATTATTTATTAGATTTAATTGGTTAACTTTGAAATTGATAAAAACAAAACATGAACTTACCTAAATTTTTATTGGCAGATAATAGTAATTATCCAGAAGATATTTTTGTATTGCATACAGAATTTCCAAGATTTTTAATTAATCTAAAGGATGATGAAGTTGAATGGTTTGAAGATTTATCTGGTGAAAATGAAGAAGATATAGCTAACGAATTAAATGCTTTAATTAAACAAGCAGAAGACTTTTATGATAAAGAAATGGAAGGATTAGCATAGCTATTTTCTTTCTAAAAAATCTTGATATGAAAGTTGGGTTATTGCTTTACCAATTGAGTCTAACTCTTTAGATACACCAATTTTTTGAATTGGTTTTTTACTAACATAATCGTAAATAAAAGTCCCTTTTCTAGAATACATTCCAAAGCCTTTATTAAAAGAGTAATATGCATATTGTTCTTCTGAATTATTAAAAATATGCTTACCAAAATTAAATTTAGAAGTATCAGCTTTTAAAAGGTTTAAAAGAGTGTAAGAAAAATCAACTTGACTAGAAATATTATCGATTTTAATTCCTTTTTTTGATAAAGCACCACCTAACCAAAACATTGGAATATGAAACTTTTTTGTTCCAAAATAAGGATTGTCTGGAGTAGGCGAACTATGTCCATGATCTGACATAATTACAATCAATGTATTTTTATACCAGTCTTGTTTTTTAGCAAAATCAATAAACTCTCCAATTACTTTATCAGTATAAAAATGGGCGCTTCTGTATTTATTAGACTCACCATTTTTACCAAATTTATATTCACCTTTTATTTCATAAGGTTCGTGACTAGATAGGGTTAGTGCAATTTTAAAAAAAGGTTGTTTGTTGTCTTTTGTTAAATCTGAAGCAAATCGTTTTAGAAACACATCATCATAAGCTCCCCATTTAGAGTTCCAATCTTTTTTATCAAACTCAGAACCATCAATTATTTTTTGAATGCCAGCACTTCTTAGATATGTATTCATATTTCCAAAGTTTAAATCACCTCCATAATAAAAGCTAGTTTTATACCCTAGTTTGTCCATTTCTTTAGGCAACATAGGTAAGCTTCTTGTTTTATTTGGCATTCGCATAATTCTAATTGCTGGTTGTGGGTAGTAGCCACTTAAAATAGCAGGAATTCCTTTATCTGTTCTATCTCCATTAGAATAAAAATTAGTAAATAAAATACCTTCTTTAGATAATCTATTAAGATTTGGAGTAACTGTAGGTTCACCATTTAAAGAACCAACTATTTTTGCAGATAAACTTTCCCAAATAATAAGAATTACATTTGGTTTTTTGGTGTTTAAAATTGAGTCTTGCTGATTTTTTAATAATGTATTTCTTGTTTTAGAAACTATTTGATTGGCTTCTTCTTGCGAATATATTTTGTATGGATTTGTATTATCTGTTTTTCTTTTGATGGTGTTAAAGAAGTTCCATGTGTAATTTATTGCTGCATGGTTAGCAAACATTTTATTGGAAAAATAAACATTACTTTGATTCACAGGTATTGTTTGGAATCCTCCTCTAACAGGTATTATCAATGAAGCTGTAAAGAACAAAAACACTACAATCTCTATAAAATGGCCTTTGTCTACCTTATCATTGAATTTTTTAAATAATTTATTATAAAACTTTATAAAAATAAATGAAATTAAAACCCAAGCCAAAGTACCTAAAACCAATTGTGTTTTAGAAACAGAAGCTAACATTAATTCAGGAGTGTTTATGTAATTTAAAAATGTGCTATCAATTCTAACTCCCCATGCTTTATACAAGCCAACATCAATTACCATCATTAAACTGCAAAATATAATTACAGTAAAAGAGTAAAAATTTAAGATTTTCTTAATGATATTTTTTTCGATAAAAAAACTAAAAGAAATTAGTAAAAAAGGGAATAAACACAGATAAGCCGTAAAAGAAAGATCTAGTTGAATACCATAAACAAAAGAGAGAAAAACATTTTTTAACCCTATTTCTATTGATTTGTTTATATAAAATAGAAGAAAAAATAAACGAGCAAAAACAAAGAAAACTATCCAAAAAAGAAAGTACTTTAATAATACACTTAGTTTATTTAATATGATTTTCATGTTTTTATTCAGTCACTTTTAAACGTGCTTTTGCAGTTACAGAAACATTAGAATAGTGTTTGTTAATATATTTATAATAACCTGTAATTGCAATCATTGCAGCATTATCAGTAGTGTATTCAAATTTTGGAATATAAGTTGTCCAACCAAAATGTTTTTCTGCTAATTGAAGTCTTTTTCTAATTTCGGAATTTGCAGAAACACCACCAGCAATTGCAATATGTTTAATTTGAGTTTGCTTTACTGTGTTTTTTAATTTATCCATTAAAATCTCTGAAATTGTATGCTGTATAGAAGCACAAATATCAAATAAATTTTCTTTAATAAAATTTGGATTTTTCTTTTGCTCTCTTTGAATAAAATATAAAATGCCTGTTTTTAGTCCACTGAAGCTAAAATCTAAATCTCCCACTTTTGGTTTGCTAAATTTATATGCTTTTGGATTGCCTTTTTGAGCGTATTTATCAATTAAAGGTCCTCCAGGATAAGGTAAACCCAAAATTTTTGCAGATTTATCAAAAGCCTCTCCAACAGCATCATCTATGGTTTCTCCAAGAATTTCAAAATCAAAATAATTTGAAACTTTTACAATTTGAGTATGACCACCACTAATGGTTAAACAAATAAAAGGAAATGGAGGTATTTTGCTAGTATCATTTTTTATAAAATGAGCTAAGATGTGAGCCTGCATATGATTAACATCTAATAAGGGGATTTCTAATCCCATTGCTAATGATTTAGCAAAAGAAGTGCCTACCAATAGAGATCCCATTAAACCAGGGCCTTTTGTAAATGCAATTGCAGAAAGTTTCTCTTTTTTAATATTAGCTTGAACTAAAGCTTGTTGTACAACAGGTACAATGTTTTGTTGATGTGCTCTAGAGGCTAATTCAGGAACAACTCCTCCATATTTAGAGTGCACTTCTTGATTAGCAGTAACATTGCTAAGAACTTCGTTATTTTTTAAAACTGAAGCACTAGTATCATCACAAGAAGACTCGATTCCTAATATATAAATTGGGTTATCCAAAAAAATAAATTTTTGCAAACTTAAGTATAATTTTAGAGTATCATTTTATATTTTGACTATAGAAATTTAATTGTTTATTAAATTTGCACGTTCTTTGTATATAGTGGCAATATTTTTGATATAATTACAAGAAAGTCTCTCTAAAACTAGCATAAAATTAAAAAGATTAGTAAAAAAATAGTAAAGTGGTTAGGGTATTTTATACTCTTGTTGTTATTTATTAGCATTTTACTTTCTACTTCTTATGTGCAAACTAAATTAGGTAATTACTTAACTAACTCTGTAAATGAAGACTTTAATACTAATATATCTGTAGAAAAAGTTGATTTATCTTTTTTAGGAAAAGTTTCTTTAAAAGGAGTCGAAATTAGAGACCACCATCAAGACACTTTAATATTTGCAAAAAAATTAAGTACATCATTATTAAATGCTAAACGAATTTTAGATAATGAAGTTAATCTTAAAAGCATTTCTTTAGAAAGAGTAGATTTTTTTATGAAGACCTATAAAGATGAGGATGAAGATAATTTAGCTGTTTTTATAAATTCTTTTGATGATGATACACCAAAAGATTCACTTTCTAACCCATTTATTTTAAAAACGGATAATGTTTATATTCAAGATTTACATTTTAAATTAATAGATGCCAATAAAAAAGATTCTTTAGATTATGAAGTTTCTAAGTTAGGAGGAAACTTACAAGACCTTTCTATTGTAGGTCCTGATTTTAAAACTAACATTAGAGGTTTGTATTTTACAGACATAAATGGTTTAGAAGTTAGTAATTTAACTACTGACTTTGAATATTCAAAAACAGCAATGCATTTTAAAGAAACCACTTTGGAAACAAAGTATTCTACTTTAAAAGCAGATATAGACTTTACTTACAAAAGAGAAGATTTAGCAGACTTTAATAATAAAGTAAATATTAAAGCAAAATTTGATAGTTCTAAAATAGCTATTAAAGATTTAAAGAAATTCTATGATGAGTTAAATGGAAATGATATTATTTATTTTAAAGGCAATGTAGATGGAGTCTTAAATAAATTTGATTTAAGTAGATTAAATCTTAGTACAAAAAATGGAATAAAATTAGTTGGAAATTTATTTTTTGAAAATTTAATCAATACAGAAAGAGGTTTTGTTTTTGAGGGAGATATAAAGAACTTAACAGCTACACACAAAGAGTTAAAAAAAATATTGCCCAATATTTTAGGAAAAACACTGCCCTCTGAATTTAATAAATTAGGAAAGTTTACTTTAATAGGTATGGTTAAAGTAACACCTAACCAAATTATTGCAGATGTAGAACTTGACTCAGAAATTGGTACTGTTGTTTCAGATCTTTCTTTAATAAATATAGATTATGCAGACTATGAAGGATCTATTGGTTTTGATAAGTTTGATATTGGTGAATTCTTTAATGATCCTTTATTTGGTTTACTTAGTTTAAGAGGAGATGTAAAGGGAGAAGGTTTTAAATTAGAAAATATTAAAACATCATTTATTGGAAAAATTTCTAGAATTGATTTTCAAGGATATTCTTATAAAAATATTAGTGCAAATGGACAATATCAAAATAATAAATTTGATGGAGACCTAACTATAGATGATGATAATT
>Ga0209136_1000215_pt1 | contig 43538 bp, 35 predicted proteins | sample SaaInl0LU_22_DNA_FD_184640 | JGI IMG/M metagenome (GOLD analysis project Ga0209136, IMG submission 184640) | Marine microbial communities from expanding oxygen minimum zones in the Saanich Inlet - ESP_90LU_22_DNA (SPAdes) (version 2) | ecosystem: Environmental > Aquatic > Marine > Intertidal... | reverse complement strand
TTTACAGCCAAGGAGTAATTGTGACAAAAAGTGTGACTACAATTGTGTCTACTTCTGTCTATTTCTGTCTACATTGAAGAAAAAATTATGACAAAAAACCTCTGAAAAAACGCAGATTATAGAGAAAATAGTGAAAAAACTATTCAATAATTATATTCTGCCGAGGTCACTACATCGGAGAATTGATTCATTTGAGTCGGTTCTCCATTTTTTATGTTTGAGATTCCTACTTTCTGAATAGTTCACTATATTTGTGTCATTAACCAATTTAACATATGCGCTATTTTATTTTAGCTTTTTTGCTGATCAGTCTATCGGCGTTCAGTTCAGGTATTTCCAACGTTGCTTTGTCAACCCCTAAAACGTATAATTTCAATAGTACTGATGTTCCTACTAGTGTCGATGGTGGTTGTTCTGTTATTGCAGCGAATATGGATCTAATTTCTAATTCAGAACTTGAAAATACTATTGATAGGTATGACAATCATAATGACTTTATTTCTACTTGGGAACTTACAAGTTCTGATTTAACATTTGAACTGCCTTTAAAAGATTACGACGATATTACTATTGATTGGGGAGATGGTACATCTACAACCCATACGGATGGTACCATGCAAAGCCATACCTACTCAGCCGCAGGTACTAAAACCATAACAATTACGGTAAATGATCCTTTAACAAAAGATATTGGAGAAATGTATCTAAATGGACATGCTTCTGCAACACTGATTAGAACTGTTGAAAACTGGGGAGAGGGAAAATGGGAGTCTTTTCATTATGCTTTTAAGGGCGCTACTCATTTAACTATTCCAGCTACTGATGAGCCAGATCTTTCTTTAGTAACTTCAATGTCTCATGCTTTTAATGAATGTCCAAGTTTAGTGGGCTTAACTTTAAACGATTGGAACATATCTGTGGTGACCTCTTTAGATGCTACGTTTCATGATGCTTCTCTTTTTAATGGAGACATATCTTCTTGGAATACAAGTAATGTGACTACTATGAAAAACATGTTCAAAAACACTGTTTTTAATCGACACATTAATACGAGTGGTTCTTCTTGGAATACCGGTGCTGTGACTACCATGTCTGGGATGTTTATGAGCGCAGGAACATTCAATCAAGAAATTGGAGGTTGGGATACATCTAAAGTAACTAATATGTATTATATGTTTGGTTATAGTTCTGATTTTAATGGAGACATATCTTCGTGGAATACCACAACAGTGACTAATATGGAGGCTATGTTTTTTGATGCTTCTGCTTTTAATCAAGATTTAACTGGATGGTGTGTTTCTAATATTTCTTCAGAACCCAATTATTTTAGCAACTCGTCAGGTTTATTGAATACGAACAAGCCTGCATGGGGAACTTGTTCATATTTTATTTCTACTTGGGAACTTACAAGTTCTGATTTAACATTTGAATTGCCTTTAAAAGAGTACGCTAATATTACTATTGATTGGGGAGATGATAATACTGATTCCAATGTGACAGGAGGTAGTTTTCCAACACACATTTATTCCTCTGACGGAACCAAAACAATTACCGTACAGGTAAATGATTCGGCAAAAGACATTGGAAAAATGTACATGAATGGTAATCATGCTTCAAGAACTCTGATTAGAACTATAGAAAACTGGGGAGAAGGAAAATGGGAAACTTTTTATGCTGCTTTTAAGGGCGCTACGAATTTAACTATTCCAGCTACTGATGAGCCAGATCTTTCATTAACAACTAATATGAGATGGGCATTTCGAGATTGTACAAGTTTAGTGGGAACCACTTTAAACAATTGGAATACTTCTACTGTTACTAATATGGAAGGTATGTTTATGGGTGCTTCTGCTTTTAACGGAACTATAGGTTCTTGGAATACTGCTGCTGTTACCAATATGAGAGAAATGTTTAGAAGTGCTACTGCTTTTAATGGAAATATAACGGGGTGGAATACTGCTGCAGTGACTTTTATGCCCGAAATGTTTCGTGAGGCTTCTGCTTTTAATCAAGATATCAACACTAGTGGAAATAGTTGGAATGTGAGTAATGTGACTGATATGAATGGTTTATTTAGAAGTGCTTCTGCTTTTAATGGAAATATATCTTCTTGGGATACATCTGCAGTTACCAAGATGACTTATATGTTTTTAAGTGCTACTGTTTTTAATCAAGATATAACCTTATGGAATACCGCTAATGTAACTAATATGACAAGTCTGTTTCATGATGCTTCTTCTTTTAATCAAGCAATTAATACAAGTGGAGACTCATGGAACACCGCTGCTGTTACCAATATGAGAGAAATGTTTAATGGTGCTACTTCTTTTAACGGAACTATATCCTCTTGGAATACTGGCGCAGTGAATAATATGTACGGTATGTTTTTTGGTGCTACTGCTTTTAATCAAGATATAACCTCATGGAATACCACTGCAGTTACCAATATGGGTTATATGTTTTGGCAAGCTCAAGCTTTTAATCAAGCAATTAATACTAGTGGTTCTTCTTGGAATACCGCTGCAGTAACTAATATGGCTGCTATGTTTGAAGGTGCATCTACTTTTAATCAAAATATAGGTTCATGGAATACTGCTGCAGTGACTAATATGGTAAGTATGTTTAGGGCAGCTTCTGCTTTTAATCAAAATATAGGTTCATGGAATACTGCTGCAGTGACTAATATGCAAGATATGTTTCAGCTGGCGAGTGCTTTTAATCAAAATATAGGTTCATGGAACACCGCTGTAGTGGCTAATATGCGAGGCATGTTTCATGCTGCTTCTGCTTTTAATCAACCGCTTGCCCACAATGGGAATTCTTGGAATCTAGCGAATGTGACTAATATGATAGATATGTTTTCCAATGCGGGATTATCTACAGAAAATTATGATGTTTTCCTTTACAGTCAAGCCAACAACAGTGCTATTAATTCAGATATTACGATTACTGTTTCTAGTAGATACATTGATGCTACCTCAAAAACGTATCTCACAGAAACAAAAAACTGGAATATTACGGATCTTGGTCAAGTGCCCACTATTGAAATAGCAAGTAATATTAGTGGAGTCGCTGATGGATTTTCCACAAACGATGCTACTATAACTTTGACCTTTACTGCGGCGTTATCAACTTCTAATTTTGAGGAAAGTGATATTACTGTGACTAATGGCACTTTAAGCTCCTTTGCTGGAAGTGGAACAACTTACACAGTTATCTTCATACCAACTGAACAGGGTGTTTGTACTATAAATGTTGCCGCAGGCACTTTTAGCGACAGTTCTAATAACAACAATAATATTGCTGCGAGTCAATTTAACTGGACGTTTGATAGTGTAGCTCCCACGATAACCAATGTAAGCTCTACCATGACAGATGGGGCTTACACAATAGGCGAGAGTATTCCAATTACGGTTACTTTTAGTGAAGTAGTCAACGTGACGGAAACTCCAACATTAACTTTAGAGACCGGAAGCAGTGATGCGGTGGTAAACTACAGCTCTGGAACAGGGAGTAATATCTTAATTTTTAATTATACAGTAGCAGCTGGTCACAACTCTAGTGATTTAGATTATGTAGATACGAGCTCACTTGCATTAAACTTAGGTACTATTAAAGATGCAGCTACAAATAATGCTACTTTAACTTTAGTGAGTCCTGGAACCACAAATTCCCTTGGCGCAAATAAAGCGTTGGTTATAGATACAACAGCCCCAGAAATCACTTTGGTAGGAAACGACATTGAGACGATTGAAGTGGGAGCAACATATACTGAGCAAGGCGCTACAGCGACCGACAACTATGACCCCGCACTCACAGTTGTTGTAGGAGGGGATGCAGTAAATACAGCTATTGTAGGTACTTACACCATAACTTATAATGTATCAGACTCTAATGGTAATTCCGCAGAACAAGTTACAAGAACCGTTAGTGTTGTGGACACGACAGTTCCAGAAATAAATTTGGTAGGAAATGATACTGAGACTATTGAAGTAGGAGCAACGTATACGGATCAAGGCGCTACAGCGACCGACAACTATGACCCCGCACTCACAGTTGTTGTAGGAGGGGATGCAGTAAATACAGCTATTGTAGGTACTTACACCGTCACTTATAATGTATCAGACTCTAATGGTAATTCCGCAGAACAAGTTACAAGAACCGTTAGTGTTGTGGACACGACAGTTCCAGTAATTACTTTAACAGGGCAGCCTACAGTGACGATAGAAGTAGGAGCAACGTATACTGAACAAGGTGCTACAGCGACCGACAACTACGATCCTATACTCACAGTTGTTGTAGGTGGAGAAACAGTAAATACAGCTATTGTAGGTACTTACACCGTTACTTATAATGTGTCAGATTCTAATGGCAATACGGCTGCTGAAGTCACGCGTACAGTAACTGTAGAGGAAACATTAGGACTTGATTCTAATGAAATTAATAGTGTGAATATATATCCAAACCCAACAGCTTCTAAATGGACTATTGAGTCTTCAAGGGTAATTAATAAGATAACACTGTTTAACCTATTAGGTCAAAAAGTATTAGTGCAAACGGTTAATGATACGAAAGTAAACATTGACGCTAGCAACTTGAAAACGGGCGTTTATATACTAAAAGTGAATAAAACTACAATAAAACGAGTGATTAAAAAATAAGGGTTTTTTTGTACGAACTATATTTAATTGTATTTATATTGTAGGTTCACAATATATAGTCTGTAAATAAAATAATCATGAAAAATAGAGTCTTTACTTTAGCTTTGCTTATATCTTTAGTCTCTTTTGGTCAGGACTTTAAATTATATGAAAAGGCGGTTTTTGTTTTTGAAAACGATACCCTTAATTACAGAATTCTAAAACCTTTAAACTATAATTCTAATAAACAATATCCAGTACATTTATTCTTACATGGATCTGGGGAACGAGGAAATGATAACAGTTCTCAACTAACTCATGGAGGGAGGTTATTTTTAGAAAAACACAATAGAGAAAACTATAATTCTTGGGTAATATTTCCTCAATGTTCAAAAGATGACAGGTGGGCAAACTTAGTAAATGATGATTGGGACATCGATTTTGAAGATGAAATCACAAAACCTAATAAAAGTTTAAATCTAGTTATTAGGTTTATGGATGAATTCATACAAAAAAAACAAGTTGATACACAAAGAATTTATGTAAGTGGTTTGTCTATGGGAGGTATGGGGACTTTTGAGGTTCTATACAGAAGACCCAATATGTTTGCTGCTGCAACCCCAATTTGTGGTAATGGTAGTACAGCTTTAGCGTCTATATATGCAGAAAAAGTATCCATTTGGATTTTTCATGGTTCCGACGATAAAGTGGTAAGTCCAAAACATTCTTTAAACATAGCAAACGCAATTATAGAGTCAGGAGGAAGCCCAAAGTTAACGTTATATGAACACGTAGGTCATAACAGTTGGGATAATGCGTTTGCAGAAGAAAATTATCTAAAATGGATTTACTCTAAGAAGAAAAAATAACAAATTTCTCATCTAAATAAATTTTCCCATGTTCTTTTTAACTATTTTAATAAAGGGGAAAGGCCTTTTGATTGATCTAAACGCTTATGTAATTTTAGTGTTATCCAAGTCTTTTTTTGGTGTTTATCAGCCTCATAGCTCAAAAAATCTCTAATTTACGAACTAGTTGAAAACAAAGAAACTCCAAATCAAGCTTGTATTTTTGATTTTCTACTTCGTGACATTTTGTGATTTAGAATTTGTATTGATAAATAGGTTGTGACCAATTTTTTAATTGTTTTGACCTAAAACAAAACTCTTAAAATGAAGCTTCGGTACATATTTGCTGGTCATAAATTATATATTAAATGAAAATAAATAGATTAACTGTATTGCTTTTAATTTTAGTTCTAATTCCTAATTTAGTACTGAATGCTCAAAAAAAACACAAAACCACCAAATTAAAGCAACCTAACTTTTTATTCGTTTTGGTAGATGATCAGCCATTTGACGCGTAGGGTATTCTGGTCGTTATCCTTTTTTGAAAACTCCTAATATAGATCGGTTAAGTAATGAAGGCGCTAATTTTGATTTTTTTTTGTTACTCAATCTATTTGTTCTCCATCAAGAGCTAGCTTTCTAACAGGGACATATTCTCATATTCACGGGGTAAATCAAAACAATCGTCATGTTGATCCAAAATGGGATGAATTCGCTAATTACTGTACTAAATAAAAGAATTTCAGAGGCAAATTCAGTACCTTTGGGTCTAGGAGGTTAATTTGAAAATGCTAAGCCTTGGTTTGAGCTGGCACGAATTTTTTGTAAAAATGAATAGAATTAGGAGTTTTCAAAAAATATAATTTGACACTGTTTAGGATTCTTAATATTAATACCAATTATTCAATTTCTTTTGGAAGTTTATAAGTATCTCCACGTGAGAATTATATAATCTCTGAGATTAACCAAAATCCAACTTAGCATTGGAAATAAAAATACAGAACATAAAATGCTATTAATAAACACTATTTTCAAGAAAAAAATTCTTTTTTTCAGCGTAGTTATTCCTATTCTAACTACGAGTTGTAAACAAACAAAAAACATTGATATCACTCCAGATATTCCAGAACTTTCTGGAATGGTATGGATTCCGGGAGGCACTTACGATATGGGTGCTTCAGATGGAGACCGTATGGCGCTTCCACATGAGAAGCCTAAACACACTGTAAAGGTTGATGGATTTTATATGGATGTAACAGAAGTCACTAACGCTCAGTTTTCAAAATTCATAGACGCCACCAGTTATATGACTACAGCCGAGCGTCCTGTGGAATGGGAATTAGTCAAATCACAATTACCGCCAGGCACTCCAAAACCTCATGACTCATTACTTAGGCCTGGTTCGCTTATGTTTAAAAAAGCAAAGGAGACTGTACCCAATTTATATGATTTATCTCAATGGTGGCGGTGGACCATTGGCGCCAATTGGCAAGAACCTGAAGGTAAGGGGAGTGCTATAATTGGTAAAGAAAACCATCCTGTAGTTCATGTGTCTTATGAAGATGCTATAGCTTATTGTGATTGGGCAGGAAGACGTTTGCCTTCCGAAGCCGAATGGGAGTTTGCAGCTCGTGGCGGAAAACACGATCAGATCTATTTTTGGGGCAATTTATCCGATAAATTATCCAGTTATGTAAACAGTTGGGAAGGTGAGTTTCCTGTGGCAAACACCCAAGCCGATGGTTTCGAAAAGAGTGCGCCCGTCAAAACCTATCCGCCCAATGATTATGGCTTATACGAAACCTCAGGTAATGTATGGGAATGGACTAGCGATTGGTACAGTAGTAACTACTACCAAACATGTTTAAACGCCTCAGTCACAAACAACCCGAAAGGTCCAGAAGAAGCCTACAACCCTAACAATCCCTACATTGATGAGCGTGTTATTAGAGGGGGCTCTTTTTTATGTAATGCGTCCTATTGTGCTAGCTATAGAGTGTCTTCGCGGATGGCGACTGATCCGAGCACATCTTTAGAACATTTAGGGTTTCGCACGGTTTTGGATTTGAAAACTGAGGAGTAAATTAAGCACAGTTTTGTAATCTATTTTTAACAGAAAAGAAACGTTTGGCGTTAGTAATTTAGTTCGAAATATCAAATGTTTTCCAACGGGCACGTATAAAAGTCACGTAAAATGGATTTAATCTATACGCAAACTCATACTTATACGCCATATTTAAATGGGGAATTAGTGATTTCCTTAAGGAGGTTTAATTAGCCTAAAACCTTTTTCTTAACTTCTTCTATGTACGACCTTCCAATGACATATCTTATGCCTTCAATTTCAATGCTATTTCCCTCAACGACATCAATTTTATCTATGGCGATTGTAAAAGACCTGTGAATTCGAATGAAATTACTTTCAGGCAATAAGCTAGTGAAGTTGGTCAAAGTGCTATGAATAATATACTTATTAGTTTGCGTAGTTATTTTTAGATAATCTCGTAAAGATTCGACAACCAATATCTCATCTAAATAGATTTTCTTCATTTTCTTTTTATCAACTTTAATAAAGATGAAAGGTTTTTTAATTTCTTTGGAATTGTCTTTGGGTATGCTGCTGTTAATAGCCTTGAAAGCTCTGTTCACCGCTTTCATAAACCTAGGGAATGGAATTGGTTTCACGAGGTAATCTAGAACCTCTAATTCATAGGTTTTTATGGCATATTCATCATAAGCGGTAGTAACAATAATCAATGGTTTTGTTTCTAAAGTTTTTATAAAATCTAAACCATTTAAAAGGGGCATATTAATATCTAAAAAAATTAAATCTACTGAATGGTTTTTTAAGTAAGTCAAAGCCTCCACTGCGCTGTTAAAAGTGTTTGAAATCGTAATTTCATCAATCTCTTCTATGTAGCTTTTTACTATATTTACAGCTAATGGCTCATCGTCAATAATTAAACAATTAATCTTCATTACACTTTATTTTAAGGGTTACAATAAACAGCTTGTTTTTTTTCTCAATATTCAGGCTGTAGTCCTCATTTTTATAACCTAACTCAAGTCTTTTTTTGACATTTGTCAGTCCAATTCCGCTTGAGTTTTCAATATTCTCACTTAGGTTAGGTGTTTCAGGTAATGGGTTTGAAACAGTAAAGTAAAGAAAATTTTCCACTATTTTAAAATCAATATCGATTTTTACGTCACCAGTAATTTTGTTTGCACCATGCTTAAAAGAATTTTCAATAAAAGAAAGTAGCAAAATAGGTGCTATTTTTTTATCTGAAATATCCCCAGTTATATTGGTGTCTATTTTTAATTTATTACCATATCTTATTTGCTCCAGATCTAGATAGTTTTGAATACAAATTATTTCTTTTTCTAAACTTTGTCTTTTTGATTTTGTTTCATAAAGTAAGTAGCGCATCAATTCAGAGAGTCGAAGTATTAATTTTGGAGTTTTGTTAGATTTTTCTATAGCTAACGAATAGATATTGTTGAGTGTATTAAAAAAGAAATGAGGGGAAATCTGAGTTCTTAAAAAAAGTAATTCGGTTTCCAATTGTACCTTTTCTAAAGCGGTGACCCGCTTTTGTTCTTGTAGCCAGTCCATGGTAATTTTTATAGCGGTTACAAAAGTTGTAACATAGAGTTCACCGATCATCATGTCTACGGCATAACTGAAGGTCACGTTTTGGATCACTTCAGGACCTTCTGGCCATATGTTGGTGCTGACAAGGTAATATGTCAGATTAAACTTAATGAATACCATTGTCAGCAAAGAGGCAATTAAAAAAACTACATATAAGAAGTATTTACGCCTAAAAACAAACCTTGGCATTAAAATAAAAATATTTAAGTAACATAAAATCATATGAATTGGAAATCCAACAATATTTGTTTTTAATGAATAAACGTAGTCATCAAAATAATTCCCCCATCGAAGTGTGTTAAGAAGAAAATAAATTAACCAAAAAATGACATGATGTCTTAGAGTGAATTTTAAATGTTTGTCAAGTTGCATAGTTATTTTTTTAACGTTCAACGGAATTCTTAAGTTGTCCGTCTAATTTTATTCGTAATACAACGTTGTTTTCGCATATTTACGCTGCATTAAAAATGAATAAATGAAATTTTTGAACAAAGCTAATATAGTTATATTATATGTATTAGTTTTTTTTACAGCCCTTTCATCATGTACCAAACAGGGGACTGAAAACGTCAAAGTATTTACTAATTATGTAAGTCCTTTTATTGGAACAGGTGGTCATGGTCACACCTATCCAGGAGCAACTGTTCCTTTTGGAATGCTTCAAGTCAGCCCTGATAATGGTATTTCCGGATGGGACTGGTGTTCGGGATATCATATTACAGATTCTATAACGATTGGGTTTAGTCATTTACACTTAAGTGGGGCAGGAATAGGGGATTTAGGCGACATTCGTTTTATGCCTGTAAACAAAAAAGTTAATCTAGCGCAGGCTTTTAAAACTAGAGACGATATCCCATTCAAATCAAACTATTCTCATGAGCAAGAAACGGCTGAACCAGGTTATTATAGTGTCTTTTTAAAAGATTTCAATGTTAAAGCAGAGTTGACCACAGACTTAAGAACAGCGTATCACAACTACACATACACTAAAAATGATACGCAATCCCTAGTGATTGATTTAGGGTATGCATTCAATTGGGATAAGGTAGAGCTTTCGAGCTTAAAAATAGAAGATAAGTTTACAGTTTCTGGATTTAGACATAGTTCGGGATGGGCTATTAACCAAAAGGTGTTTTTTGTAGCTAAATTCTCAAAAGCCATTAATAATTTTGATTTGGTTGCTGATGAGCGTTATACTGAAGAAAACAGCGTCACTGGAATTAAAACATCTGCTCAATTATTTTTTAATAATTTAGGTGAAGATAAATTACGGGTTAAAGTAGGGTTGTCTTCGGTTAGTGTAGCTAATGCACTCGAAAATATATCAGACAGTATGCAAAATTTTGAGGTTGCAAAAAATAAGGCCTCTAAAAATTGGAATGAAGCGCTTTCAAAAATTGAAATAGAAACCCCTGTAGATTCCTTAAAAACTATTTTTTATACCGCTTTATATCACTCACAGTTGGCGCCTGTCACATTTAGTGATGAAAATGGAGAGTTAAGGCTTGAAAACGACCGTATTGTGAAGGCTGAAAACTTTACGGCCTACTCAACATTGTCTTTATGGGACACTTTTAGAGCTCAGCAGCCCTTACTAACGTTGTTAGAGCCCAATCATGTTGCTGATATCATCAATTCTATGTTAGCGTATTATGAGCCTAAAGGCATCCTGCCTGTATGGACTCTCTATGGAAATGAAACCAACACGATGACGGGTTATCACTCGATACCGGTTATAGCTGAAGCTTATTTAAAAGGTGTCAAAGGCTTTGATGTTAATAAAGCTTATGAAGCAATGAAGGCCACGATGCAGCAAGACGAGCGCGGTCTAGATTACTATAAAAAATACGGCTATATTCCTTGTGAATTTTTAGAAGAATCGGTTACAATAACACTCGAATATGCGTATGACGATTGGTGTGTGGCAAAGGTAGCGAAAGCTTTAGGGAAAACAGAGGATTATGACTATTTCATGGATCGATCTAAATCATACACAAATTTATTTGATGCTAAGACCGGGTTTATGCGCGGGAAATTTCAAGATGGAAAAACCTGGCGTGAACCTTTTGACCCTAAGCATTCTGCACATAGAATAAAAGCGGATTACACAGAAGGTAATGCTTGGCAGCATAGCTGGTTTGTGCCGCATGACGTTGAAAATTTAATAGCCCTACATGGTGGGGATGAAATCTTTGCTAGTAAGTTAGAACAACTTTTTACTGAAAGTTCTGAAATTACTGGAGATAATATTTCTAATGATATTTCGGGGTTAATAGGACAGTATGCTCACGGCAACGAGCCAAGCCATCACATCGCTTATATGTTTAATCGCGCCAACAAACCTTGGCGTACACAATATTGGGTGCGGGAAATATTAAAAACGCAATACAATACAACTCCAAATGGTTTGAGTGGAAATGAAGATTGTGGACAAATGTCTGCGTGGTATGTGTTGAGTTCAATGGGCTTGTATTCTATGAACCCAGCTTCAGGAGAATACGAAATAGGAAGCCCATTATTTGAGAAAACAACCCTCAACGTTTCTGATGATACATTTTTCATAATTGAAGCTGAACATGTTTCAGATACAAATATTTACATCCAATCCGCCACACTAAACGGAAACGATTTTAATCAGACAGTTATTTCACATCAACAAATTATACAGGGAGGAACTTTGAAATTTGTAATGGGTCCCAAACCGAATAAAAATTGGGGTATAAAAAATTAATAAAACAGAAAACGAATGCATAGCATTGACATACTAATTATAGCTTTTTATATCATCTTGACCGTTGGCGTCGGTATTTGGGTTTCCAACCGCGCTTCAAAAGGCTTAGACTACTATTTTCTGGGTGGTAAAAGTATCAAGTGGTATTTCCTAGGGCTGAGTAATGGATCCGGAATGTTTGATGTTTCAGGAACCGCTTGGATGGTTGGGATCCTTTTTTTATATGGCGTAAAAAGCTTTATGTTTATGTGGCTTTGGCCGATTTGGAATCAGATTTTTATAATGATGTTTTTAGCCGTTTGGATTAGAAGATCTAACATAATGACAGGTTCAGAATGGATTTTAACGCGTTTTGGAGATAAGAAAGCAGGAAGAGCGTCGCATATGATTGTTGCTGTGTTTGCGATTATAGCTGCAATAGGATTTATTGCCTACTTTTTTGAAGGCGTTGGAAAATTTATGACCATTATACTGCCTTGGGATCTTACGCTGCAGATGGGAGCGTCTGTGCTTTTAAACTCCGAGCAGTCTTATGCATTTATCATTATATTTTTAACAACTATTTATACGGTCAAAGGCGGTATGTTTTCAGTTGTAGCAACAGAAGTACTTCAATATGGCATCATGGTTATTGCAGGGTTGTTGATCGTAGGATACAGTTTCTTTGCTATTAGTGATGTTGAGATTAATAGCGTGATTACTGAAGAATGGCGTAATGTATTTTTTGGTTGGGAACTGGAAACGCATTGGAGTGACAAGTATCAAGCCTTTAATGATTTAATTGACTCTGAAGGCTTTAAAATGTTTGGGGCTTTTATTGGGATGACGTTATTTAAGGGGTTTTTCGCAAGTTTAGCGGGCCCAACCCCTAGCTTTGATATGCAACGAATTCTCTCTACAAAAACAGTCAAAGAAGCGGCCTACATGAGTGGTTTTACAAACTTAATATTATTTATTCCAAGGTATTTATTGATTGGAGGAATTGTTGTTATCGCTTTGGTTAGTTTAAGTCCAGAAATGATTGGGAACTCCTCATTTACTGGAGTTGATTTAGAGGTGTTATTGCCTAAAGTTATTAACTTCCATGTGCCAGTTGGAGTTAAGGGGTTATTATTAGCAGGATTATTAGCAGCATTCATGTCTACTTTTTCAGCTTTTGTAAATGCTGGCCCTGCCTATATAGTGAATGATATTTACAAGAAATATTTCAAACCAAATGCGTCAAGTAAACATTATCTCAGGGCGAGTCATATAGCGTCATTTGCTGTAGTTGCTCTAGGTGTTTTTATGGGCTTTTTTGCAGATTCAATTAATTCATTAACCTTATGGATTACGTCGGCACTTTTTGGAGGTTATGTCGCCTCAAATTTCTTGAAGTGGATTTGGTGGCGTTTTAATGGTTGGGGGTATTTCTGGGGCATGCTTTCAGGTTTAATTATAGCATCTCTCCAGTTTTTATTAGACCAAAATAAAGGGAATTTCGTTGAAGATTCGCTCCTTTTTGAACTGTCACATATGCAAGCTATTTATTTGTTTCCTATCATTTTTATCGTTTCATTAGTAGGCTCTTTTTTAGGTACTTTTCTTTCAGAACCAACAGAAATGAAGACTTTAAAATCCTTTTACAAAACAGTGAGACCTTGGGGATGGTGGGGCCCAGTTTATAAAGAATTACAGCAAGAAGAGGGTATAGTAAAGAAAAATACTGATTTTTGGAACGACATGTTCAATTGTGCCATTGGAATTATTTGGCAATCGAGTATGATTGTTATGCCTATCTATTTTGTAATTCGAGATTATCCAAATGGATTAATCGCCTTAGCAGTGTTTGTAATTACATCATTAGTACTTAAATTTACATGGTTAGATAAAGTAAAACGAATTACAGATTAAATAATGAATTCAACTCAAGATAAAGTAGATATACCATGGCAAGATAAACCAGCTGGTAGCCAAGATGTAATGTGGCGTTATAGCGAAAATCCCATCATAGACCGCTACGCTATTCCAACCTCTAATAGTATTTTTAACAGTGCTGTTGTTCCTTTTAAGGACGGATACGCAGGTGTTTTTAGATGTGATAACAAAGCGGTCCAAATGGATATTTTCGCAGGATTTAGTAAAAATGGTATTGATTGGGATATTAATTACGAGCCTATTAAAATGCTAGCGGGTAATACTGAGATGATTGATTCCGATTATAAATACGACCCAAGAGTTGTTTTTATTGAAGATCGATATTGGATCACCTGGTGCAATGGCTATAATGGACCAACTATCGGAATAGGATATACCTTTGACTTTGTAGAATTTTTTCAGTGTGAAAATGCATTTTTACCATTCAATAGAAATGGAGTGTTGTTTCCACAGAAAATAAATGGAAAGTACGCAATGCTAAGTCGTCCAAGTGATAATGGACACACCCCTTTCGGAGATATTTATATTAGCTATAGTCCAGATATGAAATATTGGGGAGAACACCGCTGCGTCATGAAAGCAACGCCTTTTGAAGATAGCGCCTGGCAATGTACCAAAATTGGTGCAGGACCAATACCAATTCTTACCGATGAAGGATGGCTTATGATTTATCATGGTGTTATAAATACCTGTAATGGATTTCGATATGCTATGGGCTCGGCACTTTTAGATACACACCAACCCGATACGGTTAAGTACAGGACGCAACCCTACCTGTTAGGCCCTGCAGAACAGTATGAAATGGTTGGCGATGTACCAAATGTTGTTTTTCCTTGTGCTGCTTTACATGATGTTGAGGACGATAAATTAGTTGTATATTATGGTGCTGCCGACACGGCTGTAGCTATTGCGTTTGGTCATTTGAGCGAAGTGGTTGAATTCACAAAAGAAAACAGTTTATAGATGAGTCTTATTAAAATAACGTGTCTATTTTTTTTGACGGTGCTTGTATCTAATGTAAGTGCTCAATCAGATTTTGTTATTCGCCCTAATGCCTACACTGCTTATAAAACTCAAGATGCCATAACTATAGACGGTAAGCCTGATGAGTTGGTTTGGGATAGTATAGAATGGTCCTCAGATTTTATAGATATAGAAGGTGTGAAAACGCCAAAGTATCAAACCAATGTGAAAATTGTTTGGGATGACACTTACTTTTATATTCTAGCGAAAATTGAAGAGCCCCATGTGTGGGCAGATATCACTCAACACGATGCTGTTATTTTTCATAATAACGATTTCGAAGTTTTTATAGACCCAGATGGGGATACGCATAACTACTATGAGCTTGAAATCAATGCTTTAAACACTGTTTGGGATTTATTTATTACCAAGCCATACCGAGAATTAAACTCGCCTGTTCTAAATGATTGGCATATTACAGGATTAAAATCTGCCGTACATATTGACGGCACTTTAAATGATGCGTCAGATACAGATAAAGGCTGGACGCTAGAAATGGCGATTCCATGGTCGGTTTATAAGACTTCCTATTATCAGGATGTTGTTCCTAGAGATACCTTTTGGCGTGTCAATTTTTCCAGAGTTAACTGGGACTATGAACTAACTGATGGTGTTTACTCTAGAAAAAAAGATTTAAAAGGTGCTTTTTTACATGAATACAATTGGGTGTGGTCGCCGCAAGGCGTTGTGAACATGCATGAACCAGAAAAGTGGGGTTATGTGTATTTTTCATCCTCGCAAGCGGGTACTGAAACACCATTTGAAATTCCAAAAGATGAAGATATTAAATGGGCGTTATATAAAATGTATAGCGCTCAAAAGGCCTATTTTTCTAAAACGAATCAATGGTTAACTTCCATTGAAAGCATACAGTCAACGCCAGTCATTTTATATGGAAAAACCCTTTATCCTACCATTGAAAACTATAGTGATGGCTGGATAATTACATTAAAAAGCCCATTTACAAATAGACTATTAAGTATCACAGAAGATGGAAAATTTAAAATTAAATAGATTGATTATGAACATCAAACACGCACTACTTTTTACAGCAATTCTTTCTGTTGTTGCTTGTAATACCAAAGATAACAACAAGATTATTTCAGAAAATAATCAGACAGAAAAGATTCGAGCATTTGAATTTGCAACTTGGATCACATCTGACAAAGAAAAGTCAACTGATTTATATGCTGCTGAATTTAAAAAATATAAAGACCATGGTATTGACGAGGTTTTGATAAACACATTAACGGATCCAAGGGAACTTGAACGATTGGTGCCTATTGCAAAAGCAGCAGGTTTAAATGTACATGCATGGATTATGACCATGAACAGACCAGGAGATTCCATAGCACTTAAACATCCGGAATGGTATGCGGTGAGTAAAGAAGGAAAATCATGTTATGATACAAGACCTTATGTCGATTATTATCAATGGTTGTGTCCAAACAGAGAAGCATCGCGAAATCATATTTTAGGACTTATTGAAGGGTTGGCAAAAGTAGAAGGTATAGAGAGTGTACATCTTGATTATATTCGTTTTTCAGATATCTTTTTACCTATTGGTTTATTGCCTAAATACAATTTAGTACAAGATACTGAACTCCCAGAATTTGATTTTTGCTATTGTGAGGTTTGTATTTCTAAATTTGAAGATATACACCATAAAAATCCGAAGGATTCCCATAACACCTCTATTGACATGGAATGGAAAAATTTCAGATTAAATAGTGTTAAAAAGATTGTCGATGATGCTTACAGTGTAGCAAAAAAGAATAATAAAAAATTAACAGCAGCCGTATTCCCGTATCCAGAAATGGCGGACCATATGGTGCGGCAACGATGGGACAAGTGGAATATTGATGAGGTGTATCCAATGATTTATCATGGATTTTATAATGAAGAAGTTGATTGGATTGGCTATGCCACGAAACAAGGCGTTGGCGATGTTGAAGCTGAAAATATTGCACTCAATACTGGGGTGTATATCCCCGATTTTAAATCTTCGGAAGAATTAAAGCAAGCCATACTACTAGCTAAAGAAAATGGAGCCAAAGGCATCACTTTTTATGATGGACCAACATTAACAGCGGCGTATTTACAAACGATAAAAGAGACAAAGGAGGGATTAAAATAATATCTTATAATAAAGAATGGTTAATATTTATTTTTAACTTTAGAAATATTTAGTAAATAAAGTTTAAAATTTATAAATTATGTCTAATAGAAGAAGTTTTATAAAAAAACTCACTTTAGGGAGTATTGGAATGTCCACCATAAATTCTTGGTCTTCAGCCTTGACAGCAAACCAAGAAAAAACTGCTGAAAAAAAACTTAAAAAGCCTTTAATTATTTCTACATGGAATCATGGATTTTCAGCGAATGCGGAAGCATTGAAACAGTTAGAAAATGGGAAACCAGCGCTTGATGCTATTGTTTCAGGGGTTGGGGTTTGTGAGGCTGATCCTGATAATCGGAGTGTTGGATACGGCGGACTTCCTGATAGAGAAGGCCATGTCACATTAGATGCCTGTATCATGGATCATAAAAGCAATTGTGGATCGGTTTCTTTTTTACAAGAGATAAAGCACCCTATAGCCGTCGCTAAAAAAGTGTTAGAAGAAACGTCTCATGTTATGCTAAGTGGAAAAGGCGCACAAGATTTTGCTTTGTCTCAAGGGTTTCTAAAAGAAAATTTATTAACGTCTGAATCTGAAAATGATTGGAAAGAGTGGCTAAAAAAATCAAAATACAAGCCTGTCATTAACATGGAAAACCACGACACTATTAGCATGCTTGTCTTAGATGAAAACGGTGATTTATCAGGGGGGTGTACAACTAGTGGTGCTGCTTGGAAAATGCATGGTCGGGTAGGAGATTCTCCTATTATAGGTGCTGGATTGTTTTTAGACAATGAAGTCGGAGCTGCTGCTGCTACAGGGTTGGGCGAAGCTGTTATTCGCACCGCTGGCAGTGCTATGGTGGTAGAGTTAATGCGTCAAGGAAAATCACCTTTTGAAGCTTGTAAGGAAATAGTTGAACGCATATACAATAAGCATAAAAACCATAAAGACATGGACTATCTACAAGTAGGATTTATTGCGGTTAATAAAAATGGAGAACATGGTGGGTATAGTCTACGATCTGGATTTAATTTTGCCGTTTATGATTCAGAGAATGGAAATCGAATGGAGGACTCACAATTTAAAATGTCTTGGGATAATTAAAAAATAATATGATTAGACATATTTTCATAAAAATAAGTAGCGTTTTAGTTGTAATGAGTGTATTAGTGTTGACGTCCTGCAAAAAGCACAACAGTTCCGAAAATACACAGTCTCTTGATTTCGTGGAGTATGTCAATCCTTTTATTGGCACGTCAAATTTTGGAGCCACAAACCCAGGCGCTATTGCACCTAGAGGGATGGTAAGTGTATCGCCATTTAATGTTGCTGGTCCTCAAAACTTGCCTTTAGAAAAAGACAGTAGATGGTTGTCCACCCCTTATGTCTATGAAAACACCTTTCTAAGTGGTTTTTCTCATGTAAATTTAAGCGGGGTTGGCTGTCCTGATTTAGGCGTTATTTTAACGATGCCTACCACAGGTGCTTTAGAAACAGATTATTTAAAGTATGGGAGTACTTACAGCGACGAAGTTTCAAAAGCCGGTTATTATAGTACTACTATAAATAAATACGATGTAAAAGTAGAAACGACAGCCACAACAAGAACGGGCATTATTAAGTACTTGTTTCCAAAAGGGAAATCAAATATCCTTTTAAATTTAGGATTAGGACTCACCAATGAACAAGGGGCGACTGTTAAAGTTGTTTCGCCTACAGAAATTGAAGGCGTACGTAATGTAGGATCTTTTTGTTATTACAAACCCGAAGAGTCTTATCCTGTATATTTTGTGGCAAAATTCAGTAAGCCTTCTAAGGAATTTGGACTTTGGAAAAACACGCCAAAATATAAAGGCACGGAAGGGCAATGGATGCCTTACAATGGAGAAAAAAGACTGTATAAGAACTATAAAAAAGAAATTATTGGCGATAGTATAGGTGCTTACATGCGTTATGACTTTAAGGAGCCTACATCTGTGGAAGTAAAAATAGGAGTATCTTATGTGAGTATTGAAAACGCTAGAGAAAACTTAGCAAAAGAAACGAGCGGATTTTCTTTTGATGAAATCCACCAACAAACAGCATCCAAATGGAACGATTTACTTTCTAAAATTAAAGTTGAGGGAGGAACTAAAGATGATAAAACTATTTTCTACACAGCCTTATACCACACATTAATTCATCCAAATACCTTAAATGATGTGAATGGTGAATACCCCAAAATGGCCACAAGAGAAACATTAAAAACAGAAGGCACTCGTTTTACCGTTTTCTCTTTATGGGATACCTACAGGAATCTCCACGCCTTGATGTCATTGGTGTATCCAAAGCAACAGTCGGATATGGTAAAAAGTATGCTGTCTGTTTATGATGAAAGTGGATGGCTCCCAAAATGGGAATTAAATGCCACAGAAACGACAACAATGGTAGGCGATCCAGCAGGAATTATTATTGCTGACACCTATTTACGAGGGATTCAAGATTTTGATATTGAAAAGGCGTATGAAGCCATGACTAAAAGCGCAACCCAACTCGAAAATAATGCGCTCAGACCCGGGATAAAAGAATATACAGAAAGAGGGTATTTGACAACTGCTTCTACAAAAAGCGGTTCTGTTTCTACAACGCAAGAATATAATATTACAGACTTTGCTATTGCACAATTAGCAAAAGCACTGAACAAAAATGAAGATGAGGAGTTTTATAGAAAGCGTTCTGTTTCATATCAAAAACTTTTTGATAAACAATTTAACTTATTAAGACCCAAAGATGCAGATGGTTCTTGGGTGCGCCCATTCCATCCTGAAACAGGCGCTAATTTTCAAAAGAATTTAGGGTTTATTGAAGGAAATTCATGGCAATATACATTTATGGCAGCACACGATACCAAAGGACTCATGGAATTAATGGGCGGGAAAGAAGCGTATTCTCGTCAACTTCAAAAAGTTTTTAATTCAGGGCAATTTGACATGGCAAACGAACCCGACATAGGATATCCTTATTTATTTAATTATGTCTCTGGTCAAGAGTGGCGCACACAGAACAAAGTATCGGAGCTCATAGGGAACCATTTTAAAAACATCCCCGGTGGCTTGCCTGGAAATGATGATACAGGAACCATGTCTGCTTGGTTAATTTACAGTATGATGGGACTCTACCCCGTGAGTCCAGCCGAGCCTATTTATACAATTACAACCCCTGTATTTGATAAAATCACCATTCAATTGGATAGTAGATATTATGACCAGCCTTATCTAGTCATTGAAAAAGAGGGCAAAGGAGCCATCAAACAATTGAAATTAGGTCAAGAAATTTACAAAGGTTTTTTTGTAAATCATTCTGAGTTAGTACACTCAAATTATTTAAAAATTAGCTTAGAATGAGGGGGTGTATTGGGATCTAATTTTCTCTATCCAAGTCCATCATTCCCAAAATCAAAAAATAATAGTCTGCAATTTATTAGGGTGTTTGTCAATCCTGTTACTAGCTTGTTGATGTATTTAGGGAATCTAAATAATAACATAAATTTAACATACGCCTCATTTCAAGTGTCATTTGTCGAAAACATTAATTCATTACTAGCAATTTTATTTAAATTTAAATCATATTAACTAAACAAAAAAATTATGATCCAAAAATTAAAGAAGCTGTTGCTTCTGATTTGCGTATTTAGTGCTCACACTATTTATGCACAAACTACAACGGTTTCGGGAACAGTGACTGATTCTTCGGACCAGATGTCTATTCCTGGTGTTAATGTAGTGGAAAAAGGCACTACAAATGGTGCGATAACAGATTTTGATGGTAACTATACTATTAAGGTATCTGGTGAAAATGCTGTTTTACAGTTTTCTTTTCTTGGTTATATGGATATAGAGGTAGCTGTAAACGGACAAGATTTAATTGATGTGGCTCTTGAAGAAAGCTCTGAGAATTTAGATGAGGTAGTGATTACTGCATTGGGGATCTCAAGAGAGAAAAAATCTTTAGGATATGCAGTCAGTGAAGTTTCTGGAGACAATGTAAACACTATTAAAGACAACAACCTTGCTAGTTCTTTAGCTGGTAAAGTAGCTGGTTTACAAATTTCTCAATCGGGATCTTTAGGTTCTGCGTCAAGAATAACAATTAGAGGTAATAATTCCTTGGGTGGAAATTCTCAAGCTCTTATTGTTGTTGATGGAATGCCTATAAATGCTTCCTTACCTATAAATTCAGATGGCTCCCAAGCTAACTCTGGAAGTCAGGATAACGGAGGAAGTCCAAGTTATGAGCCAAGTATATCAGGAGCTGGTATTTCTGATATCAATCCTGATGATGTAGAGTCTATAACTGTATTGAAAGGACCAAGTGCAGCTGCACTTTATGGGTCGAGAGCAGGAAACGGAGTTATTTTAATAACTACTAAAAAAGGCTCAAGTTCAAATAAACTAGGCGTGAGTTTAAAAACAAACGTCTCTTTTGATAGCCCGATGCTTTTACCTGAACACCAAAACCAATATGGTCAAGGTTCTTTTGGAACTGCTTATACTGACCGTGAATCCGATTGGGGACAATTTTCTTGGGGTGGTACGTTAGACGGATCTCAACAAGCTTACTATGACGGAACAAACAAGGCATACTCTGCCGAATCGAATAACGTTGAAGACTTTTTCAGACAAGCTGTAAGGTCAATTACATCAGTTTCGGTTGATAAAGGATCAGACATGGGTTCTATTAGGTTTTCTTACACAAATAATTCATCTAATTCTATAATAGAAAACTCAGATTTAAGTAGTCACAACTTTAACTTAAGAGCAGTGAATAATTTATCTGATAAACTAACTGTAGACACAAAAGCTACTTTTTTCACACAAGATGTTAATAACAGAGCTTCTACGACTGGTGCACAAGGATTGTTATCGGCTGTCTATAATATGCCTAGAAATGTGGCTATTGATGATTTACGTAATTACCAAATGGCTAATCCAGCAACTCCAGAAGATTATAATGTAATTCGTTACGCTGATGGAAATGTATCAAATCCATTTTGGCAAATATATAATGATGAAACTAGTGTTCGCAGAAATAGATTCTTAGGTTTTGCCAAAGTTAACTATCAATTTACAGATTGGCTTAGTGCATTTGTTCGTATTGGTGGAGATATGACTAGTATCAGAGATAACAAAATATACAGACCGGGTCATCACTTTATTAACTTAGGATCGATGGAAATTGGAGAAAGTACGTTTAAAGAGATTAACTCTGAGTTCTTGGTAACTGCTAAGCGTGATTTAACTGACAAAATAAATATTGTAGCAAATATTGGTGGGAATATGTCCAAAAGAACTTCAGAAGGTTTGTTGGTTAGAGGATCTGATTTTAAAATTCCTACAGCTTCGTTCATTAATAACTTAAATGTGATACAGGCTCCTGAAGAGTCTCCACTATCCATCAAGAAAGTGAACTCTGTATATGGCTCAGTTAACTTAGCTTATGATAATTTTTTATACTTAGACGTATCCACTCGTAATGATTGGTCTTCAACCTTAAGTGAAGACAACAGGTCTTACTTATACAACTCAGCAAGTGTGTCTGCAATATTAAATAAATTTATAGATCCAAATAAGGAGATTTTTAATTTAATAAAAGTTCGAGGTAGTGTAGCTCAAGTAGGTAACGATACCGATCCATACCAACTTAATCAAACCTATTCCGTTCCTGGTCAAGGATATCTTGGTCTAACAACTTTAGTTTCTCCAACAATTAGATTAAATCAAGATTTAAAACCTGAAACTGTAACTTCATCAGAATTTGGTTTAGAGTTAGGCTTACTTAATAACAAGCTAACTTTAGACTTGTCTGTATACAACATGACTACTAAGGATTTAATTTTTGATGTTCCTGTTCCAGCAGCAACTGGATATTTATTTAACAGAGACAATATTGGTAAAGTAACCAATAAAGGAGTTGAGATTGCACTTGGTGCAACTGTTTTTGATAAGGATGATTTTTCTTGGAATACGTCATTTTTCTATTCTAAAAACGAAAATAAGATTGAAGAATTAATTGAAGGAGTAGATAGCTTTAGATACAATACTTCAACTGATGGTAATGTTGCTATTGTCGCTACAGAGGGTGGGAGCATTGGAGATATTTATGGAAGAGTTTGGACAGGTGAGGTCGATGCTGATGGTGTACCAATTGGTTCGGCAGCACCCGATGAATTACTAGGAAATGCTCAACCAGATTGGTTAGGGGGTTGGTCTAATACACTAACTTATAAAAACTTTTCAATGAGTTTTCTAATTGACGCACGTATGGGTGGTCAAGTTTATTCTCAAACTTCTGCTGATATGGATAGAAACGGTGTTTCTCTGAGAAGTCTACAATACCGTCAATCAGGAGTAGTAGTAGCTGGAACCAATACAGGTACTGGAGCTGCAAATACTCAGAGTATTACAGGTCAACAATACTGGACGGCAATGTCTGATATTTCAGAAAACTATATTTATGATCAAGATAATATCAGATTACGCGAACTAGCTATTGGATATAATATCCCAGTCGGAAATAAATTTGGATTACAAAGTGCCACTGTTCAATTGGTTGGTAGAAACTTATTTTTCCTAATGAATAAGGCAGATGATATTGATCCAGAGTCTATGTTAGGTACTTCTATTGGAGTTCAAGGGTTATCACATAATGCGATGCCTACTTTAAGAAGCATAGGATTAAATTTAAATTTAACATTTTAACATAATACCCTATAACAATGAAAAATAAAATTTTAATAATGGCAAGTATCGTACTTGCAACTGTATTTTCTTGTACAGATGATTTCAATGAAATCAACCAACAGCCGGATGCTCTTTCTACATCGGACGTTAGTGCCAAATATTTTGTTACTACTTTACAGCAGCAATTTTACAGACCTACAATGGTTCCATTGTGGTTTGGAGATTTAATACACCCTGATGGATTTTCAGCTCAAATCTCTAATGGTTGGGCTGGGTCAGACTGGGATGGTGATTTAGGATGGGTTTACAATAGTTTTTATACCGACCTAGGTTCTTGGGATTGGTATGCCGCTTATAACAGTACCTTAACGTCTTTCCTTAACTTAGTTGGTGAGGATGGACCTCTAGAAAATGATCAATATTATGCGCTCGGACTTGTAATGAAAGGATTATATTATACTCAATTTACTGAGACTCATGGGATGATTCCTTATTCTCAAGCATCTGATCCAAATATCTCTTTGCCAGTATATGATGCTCAAATTGATGTTTATAAAGGAGTTATTTCAGAACTAGATCAAGCTATTTCAATAATAGGAACTAACGAGACTACTGGAGCTGGAGTTGATATGTTGGCTGAAAATGACGTAATATTCAACGGAAACATGCAAAACTGGAAAAAACTTGCAAACAGTTTAAAGTTAAGAATTGCGCTGAGAGCTCATGGATCTCCTGGTGAAGATTTTTCTGCAAATGCAGCGTCAGAAGCTATTGCTTCTGGTGTTCTTGCTGATACTGATGCATTATTTGCTGCATATCCAGATGAGACAAATATTTGGGGAGGCTCTGCATCATATGGAGATATATGGCATAATTTCGCCGGCAGTCAATGGAGAGCCACTGAGGCCATGGTGAATATCTTACAAAACAATGATGATCCAAGATTAAGTAAAATTACCAAACCTAGCGTAGGGGGAACAATGACAATATTAAAGCCAACTGATGGTGAAAATGTTCCTCTAATAGCTGATCACGTAGCCTTTTTACAAAGTACGTTAGACGGAGCTGGTCTTGTTTTGGGTACAGATTATACTTGGACAGAAACGGCAACCGATTTAACCATCACCATGCCAGAGTCTACTAACTACGTAGGTTTACCTTCCAGGTTAAGTGGAAAAATTAAAAGTTATATGCATCCTGATTTGTTCTCTGAACCTACAGAAATAGTTACTCAGAAAACAAATGAAGGGAGTCCAATATTTCCTACGATTGTTATGACAACTGCTGATTCACATTTTATGATCGCAGAAGCAATTGTAAAAGGCCTAGTGTCTGGAGATGCTAATACATACTATCAAATAGGTTTAGATAAAGCGATGGCTCTTTGGCAAACATCTACATCATCTGACTTTTTAGCATCTGAAATGGGATCGCTAAATGGATCTACAGATCAAAACCTTGAAAAGATAGCGACGCAAAGATGGGTTGCTAATTATACCAATGGATACGAATCTTGGGCAATTGTTAGAGACACAGGATATCCTTCTACTGCAATGATAACATCTACTAATAATGATATTATTAGTTTTGCAGGAGATCTGAACGGAGAATACCCTCAAAGGTTACAATATGGATCAAGTGTTTATACTTCAAATGGTGCAAATGCGGAAGCTGCAGTTTCTGCTCAAGGACCTGACAAAATGAGTACTCGTTTATGGTTTGCTAATTAATTTTTTTGAGATTATACAATCAATTTAAAAAAAGATGTCTATTATGTAGACATCTTTTTTTCACAGTAATAATAAAATAAATAAACCTATGAAGTACCTCTTATACGTCTTAATTAGCAGTGTTTCTCTATTTTCATTCTCTCAAGAAATAGACCTTTCTGATGAGACCAATGTAACTTTCTATGGAAGTGAACATTTTCTAATTGAGGGATCAGCTGTTGCAGACTCTCTCAAAGAAAGCCCGTATGATCGGTTACCTTCATCATATAAAGAAAAAGTTAGAACAGAAGTTTGGGACTTGTCTAAAGCATCTGCAGGCATCTCAGTAAGATTTCATTCCAATTCAACAAGTCTACAAATCAGATGGTCTGTTTTGAATGATTTTCAAATGAATCATATGGCATCTACAGGGATTAAAGGAGTAGATTTATATACAAAGTTTAAGGGTCAGTGGAGGTATGTGACAACAGCAAGACCTACCAATACCATTAATGAGCAGAAGCTCATAAAAAATATGACACCTGAGTTTAGAGAGTATAAATTATTTTTACCCCTATATGACGGCGTCACCAAACTGGAAGTAGGAATAGATTCTATTGCTTCAATTAAAAAAGCAACGCCCGCAACTTTAAAGCCTATTGTTTTTTATGGCACAAGTATCACCCAAGGAGGCTGTGCTTCCCGTCCTGGCATGGCTCACACCAATATAATTTCCAGAAAACTAGATGTTGACTGCATAAATTTTGGCTTTAGTGGTAATGGACGAATGGAGGCACCTATCGTGGAGCTGATTTCTGAAATTGACGCTCGTTTTTATGTTATTGAATGTTTGCAAAACATGGATGAAGCTCAAATAAAGAAGCGAGTGAGGCCTTTGGTAGAGAATATCCGAAAAAAACATCCGCTTACCCCCATAGTTTTAGTCGAAAACATGATGTATGAAATGGCTTTTTTGGATCAAACTATAAAATCCCAATTGATCCGGGAAAATGCAGCACTCAAAAATGAGTTTGATGAAATTTTAAAAAGTGGTATTCAAAACATATTTTACGTCAAAGACAATCAAGACAATTTAGTAGATAACGAAGGAACGGTAGATGGAGTACACCTCACCGATTTAGGATTTTCAAGATATGCCGATTATTTATTGGAAAACTTCAAACACCATAAACTTATTAAATAGCAAGTAATTTATACTAATGAACTACTATATAATAACAATTCAACTTTATAATAAGGCTCCTCTGCCAATTCCTGTAAGGACTATTTGTTGTAAACACTTCATTAATGAGTTCAGAATGGTTATTAGTCGAACTAATTTTTTACAAAATCCAATAATAATTATATTTATATCATAAAATTGTTTTGGTTTGAATTAGTTTAATATTAAAAGAAGAATTGGTTTCCTGATTCTTCTTTTTTTTTAGTTAAGCCATAATCATTGCCTTTAATAGTTAATAAAAAAACAACAAATATTTAGTATGAATAAAATAAGTTATGAGCCTGCTGGTCAATTTGAAGAAACCCGATTTGAGAAAATCCACAACGTTATCTTTGAATCTTCTTATAAAGCTTCACTAGTTGTGGCCCAAGAAATAGCTAATTTAATAAAGGAGAAAAGCACACAAAATTCTCATTGTGTGTTGGGGTTAGCGACAGGGTCTTCTCCAATCAAGGTATATGAAGAGCTTGTGCGAATGCACAAAGAAGAAGGACTGAGTTTTGCAAACGTTATTTCTTTTAATTTGGATGAATATTATCCAATGGAGAAAAGCAATGTTCAGAGTTATGATTACTTTATGCATGAACATCTTTTTAACCATGTTGATATACTACCCGAAAACATCAATATTCCTGATGGAATGGTTAGCGATGAAGACTTGCACCAGTCTTGTGTGGATTATGAAATGAAAATTAAGTCTGTAGGTGGTATTGACTTTCAACTTCTCGGTATCGGTAGAACAGGACATATTGGATTCAATGAACCCGGCTCACACCTTAACTCTGGGACTCGAAATATAAAACTCGACCACATCACTCGTGTCGATGCTGCTCCTGCTTTTTTAGGAATCGATAATGTTCCAGTAAAAGCAATTACGATGGGTATTGGCACCGTGAATGCTGCTAAAAGAATTGTCCTACTCGCTTGGGGAGCAAATAAAGCAGAAATATTAAAGAAAACGATAGAAGGAGATGTAACCTCTAATGTCCCAGCTACCTATTTACAAAGCCATAATAATACAACTTTTGTATTGGATGAAGGCGCTTCAGAGGAACTTACTCGTGTCAAAACACCATGGTTAGTAACGTCTTGCGTTTGGAGTGAAACCTTAAAATTAAAAGCTGTTCTTTGGTTGAGTGAATTAACAAACCAATCCATTTTAAAACTAACCGATAAGGATTATAATAATAATGGAATGTCTGGATTACTGTCTGCGGTTGGAAATGCATATGATTTAAATATTAAAATGTTTAATAAAATGCAGCATACAATTACTGGATGGCCTGCAGGAAAACCAAATGCAGATGATGCCAACCGTCCTGAACGTGCCAATATTCCAAAAAAACGAGTCATCATTTTTAGTCCACATCCAGATGATGATGTGATTTCAATGGGAGGAACTTTTGATCGACTGGTAGAACAGGGCCATGAAGTACATGTTGCGTATCAAACTTCTGGAAATATTGCAGTATCTGACGAAGAAGCGTTAAAATTTGCCGAAATTTCCTTAGCTTTAAATCCAGATTCTGAAGAACCTAAAAGGCTAATTAATTTCCTGAACCATAAAACAGATCAAGTTATAGATTCGCCTGAAATGCTAAAACTAAAAGGGTTGATTAGACGAAGTGAATCGTTAGCGGCCACCCGATATTTAGGTTTGGAAGATGCAAATGTTCATTTTTTAAATCTTCCTTTTTATGAAACTGGAATGGTAAAGAAAAATAACTTATCACAGAAAGATATAGATATTGTGTGTCAATTAATCGAAGATATTAAGCCACATCAAATTTATGCTGCTGGAGATTTAGCAGATCCACACGGTACCCATAAAGTGTGCCTAGATGCACTGTTTGAATCTTTAGAAGTCCTAAAACACAAGTCCTACATGGAGGACTGTTGGGTGTGGTTATACCGGGGTGCTTGGCATGAATGGGAACCCTATCAAATTGAAATGGCAGTTCCAATGAGCCCCGATCAAGTGCTTAAAAAACGCCACGCTATTTTTTATCATCAATCTCAAAAAGACGGTGTAATGTTTCAAGGCGATGACAACAGAGAGTTTTGGGTGCGCGTAGAAGATAGAAACCGACTAACCGCAAAAAAATATAATGACTTAGGACTCGCCGATTATGCGGCAATTGAAGCTTTTAAACGCTATCATTTTTAGGACATAAAAAATAACTATATTACATACTAACAACTAAACCAAACCAACATGACAGAAAGTAAGTCAAAAGCCTATTGGAAGGAAAACATTAGATACTTATTTATACTATTAGCCGTGTGGTTCCTCGTCTCATTTGTAGCGGGAATTATTTTAAAAGATGTGCTGAACGACTTTAGACTTGGAGGTTTTAAACTGGGTTTTTGGTTTGCACAACAAGGGTCTATGTATGTATTTGTCATATTGATATTTATATATGTGAGACTGATGAATAAACTGGATAAAAAATACGGTTATGATAAATAGTATTTTATTAGTTCAAGCGCTGTCTGTTCAGACATGGACCTATATTTTAGTAGGTATCACTTTTACACTCTATATAGGCATTGCGATATGGGCTCGGGCAGGCTCTACAAAAGAATTTTATGTAGCTGGAGGAGGCGTATCGCCGCTCGCTAATGGTATGGCTACAGCAGCAGATTGGATGAGTGCTGCGTCTTTTATTTCTATGGCGGGTATTATTTCCTTTGCAGGTTATGATGGTGCTGTGTATTTAATGGGATGGACCGGAGGTTATGTTTTACTCGCTTTATTACTCGCACCATATTTACGGAAGTTTGGAAAATTTACGGTACCAGATTTTATTGGAGATCGTTACTATTCTAATACGGCGCGTCTAGTAGGCGTTATATGTGCCCTTTTAGTATCCTTTACCTATGTCGCGGGTCAGATGCGAGGAGTTGGATTGGTTTTCTCTCGGTTTTTAGAAGTTGATATCAATACAGGTGTCATTATTGGGATGCTAATCGTATTGTTTTATGCGGTTCTAGGAGGGATGAAAGGTATTACCTATACACAAGTTGCTCAATATTGTGTCTTGATTTTTGCGTTTATGGTTCCCGCCATTTTCATATCAATTCAAATGACAGGCAATCCGATTCCACAATTGGGTTTTGGTAGTGAATTAGCAGACGGCTCTGGTACTTTTTTACTAGATAAATTAGACGGTTTAAGCACTGATTTAGGATTTGCTCAATATACAGAAGGTACCAAGTCTTTGGTGGATGTATTTGCGATTACACTGGCTTTGATGGTGGGTACAGCAGGATTGCCTCATGTGATTGTGCGTTTCTTTACAGTTAAGCGCGTCAAGGATGCTCGTAAATCGGCAGGGATCGCCTTATTGCTCATTGTAATCTTGTATTCTACAGCACCAGCAGTGGCGGCATTTGCACGAACAAATATGATTGAAACGCTCTCTAATCAGCCCTATGCGACGGTCCCAGAATGGTTCAGAAAATGGGAAACTACTGGACTGATTACATTTGTAGACAAAAATAATGACGGCTTAATTCAGTATGTAGCGGATAAAAATCAAAATGAACTAGTCGTCGATAACGATATTATGGTCTTAGCAAATCCAGAAATTGCAGAACTACCGAATTGGGTCATCGCTTTGGTGGCAGCAGGTGCGTTAGCAGCAGCATTATCAACTGCAGCAGGGTTGTTATTAGTGATTTCTGCTTCTGTTTCTCATGACTTAATTAAGAAAATAGTCAACCCAAAAATTTCTGAGAAAAATGAATTAGTAGCCGCACGGTTATCTTCTGTAGTAGCGGTTTGTGTCGCAGGTTATTTTGGAATTAACCCACCAGGCTTTGTTGCCGCTACCGTAGCCTTGGCATTTGGTTTGGCAGCGGCCTCCTTTTTTCCAGCGATTATCTTAGGAATCTTCTATAAACGAATGAATAAAGAAGGCGCTATAGCCGGTATGATTGTGGGTATTGTAACCATGCTATATTATATGTTGAAATATAAACTCGGATGGTTTGACGACGTTCTTCCTAGTAAAAGCCAGTGGTGGTTTGGTATTTCTCCTGAAGGTTTTGGAAGTGTTGCCATGCTATTAAATTTTATAGTGTCCATTACGATTATGAAGTTTACGCCAGCACCACCACAAGACGTTCAAGAAATTGTAGAACAGATTAGAATACCAAGCGGTGCTGGAGAAGCGACCCATTAAAACAAATAACTTTTAGGACTATTTTTATGACAAGCCTACGTATATTATTTCTTTTAGTATCAGTCTTATTAATTGACTGTTCGGCTAAAAACGAACTTATTATCGGGGCTTCAAACGCTGATATTAAGTACATGGGCAGAATTGATTTGTCTAATTCTGAAGCTGTTGGATTGAATTGGTCTGGGTCTTCCATAAAAATAAATTTTGAGGGCGAATCTATTTCAGCTTTACTAAGAGATGAGACTGGAGATAATTATTACAATGTTATTATAGACAACGACAGCCTTTTTATTTTAAGACCAGAGACTAAAAAGCAGTACCACTTACTAGCTTCAAATTTATCCAAAGGACCTCACACTATTGAAATTTTTAGACGTACAGAGTGGGATCGGGGCCAAACTGATTTTTATGGGTTTAAAATTAATGAAAATGCTAAAGTGCTAGCAATTTCTTCGCCTAAAAAAAGAAAAATTGAGTTTTATGGAGACTCTATAACTGCAGGACTTGCGGTAGAAGATGCATCTGGAAAAGATCGCTCTGATAGTACATTTACGAACAATTATGCAACCTATGCAGCCATCACAGCCAGACATTTTGATGCAGAGTATCAGTGCATTTGTAAAAGTGGTATTGGTATCACTGTAAGCTGGGATCCGTTGATCATGCCTGAGATTTATGACCGATTACTCCCTACAGATAGCACTAGCAACTGGGATTTCTCTTTATACCGTCCAAATGTAGTTGTGGTCAATCTGTTTCAAAACGACACTTGGTTAGTGAACCTTCCAAACCATCCAGAATTTATAAAAAGGTTTGGAGATAAGACACCAGATGAGGACTTTCTCATAAATGCCTATCAACAATTTATTGCGGGATTAAGAGCTCATTATCCAACCGCCAGTATCATTTGTTCTTTAGGAAGTATGGATGCCACCAAACCAGGCTCGTTATGGCCTGGCTATGTTCAAAAAGCAGTAGCTAATCTAAAGGATGAAAATGTTTATACTCATTTTATGCCTTATGAAGAAAGTACGGCACATCCAAATGTTCAGCAGCAACAAAACATGGCGGATAGCTTAATTCAATTTATTGAGACGACCATTGATTGGTAATCCGATACATTTTGCCTCTAACTTAAGATTTAGTTGATAAATTTTAAAAAAGCAAATAAAAATACTAAAAGAATAACAACCCACCAATATTTTTTAAACATAGAATCCGTCCATTTGTTTGCACCCCACATAGTTTTTAATTTATAAGTTTTACTCTAATTTATGATTTTTTAAAAAATTAGGCTACCTCTAAGGCTTCGTAACTGTATTTATTCTGTTGTAAAAGAAGACGCAGGTAAGCCTTCTTTGTTAAACAAGCTGGCGTTACTGGTATCTCTCCAGGCATATCTAGAGAATTTCGGGTTGGGGATTGAAGCTGAATATACATGTACTTCTTTCCCTATAATTTTTGCTACTGCAGGCATATAGTTTTTATCGGCTCCAGCAATTTCAAACTCCTTCAATTTCGTAGTTGGTGTCATTAACCCGCTACCAACAAAATCAAACTCAAGGATTAACTTATTTCCATCGATTATCTGACTTCTGAAGAGTGGGCCAGAAGCGACAATAGATTTGCCATAGTCATTAGCCAATGCCAAGCCAGCAAGTCTGTAACCAACATCGTGTTTATTTGAAGGATGTATATCATTATTTTCTCCAATATCCAGAGTAACAACCATCCCCGTTTTAGGGAGTTTTAGCGTTTTTCTTTGCGCATCGCGTAACGAAGGCGACAGACCATTACGATATTCAAACGGTGCTATTTGTACAAAGTAAAACGGAAAATTACTAGACCATTGGTTTCGCCAGTCGGAAATTAAGGCAGGGAAAAGACGTTCATACTCCTTAAATCGGGAAACATTATTTTCGCCTTGATACCAGATAGCGCCTTTAATAGTATAGGGAACTAATGGACTAATCATACCATTAAAAAGCGATGATTTTGAATCTTGATTGTAATTTGTAACCGGAGGTCTTTTTGAAAAATCAATAGATTCATTATCATAAAAATAAAAATCAATATAAGGCCATGAATAAGAGTAAATTGATTTATATGCTTCTGCGGATACACGGTAGTTCCATTTGCCAGCTAGAGATACAGCAGCATTCTCGGAATGAAGGAGTGAAACGTCACCTACTTTTCCTTCTTTATATTGATTAACCACTCGAATGATGATGTTATTTTCGCCCATTTTAAGAACGCTTTTCGGAATTGTATAAATTTTAGTTTCTCCACTAAGCTTCCCCATGCTAGATCCAATTTGTTTACCATTTACATAGGTGAAATTCATATCGCTAACAGCGCCTAACTGGAGCGAATAATCCCCTTTTATTTCATCAATAATAAACGATTTTCTAAGCAAAATAACGCCATCAAAATCATTGGTTTCAAAAATATTATCAATGGAACCAGGAAGGTCTATTTGTTTCCAGTTTTCATAATTCGTGTCATCGGAGGTGATGTGCCGATCGTCTTTAAAATCTAACTCTTTCCATTTTTCTGGAACGCCTAGAGGATCTTCTAAAAATAAGTACCAGACATCGGAAGGCGATTTGATGGACTCAAATTGTGAAAACCAGTTGTAAGATTTGGTGGAGTCTTCAATTAAGGTGTCATATGCATTCATGGTGTCATCCATAAAATCTAAGGTGCTCAATTGCTCCCTACTCGTCCAAGCTTCTACATCAGTGCCACCCCAACTGGAGTGAATGATACCAATAGGGACATTTAACTCTTTGTGTAGTCTTTTTGCAAAAAAATAAGCCGCTGCACTAAAAGGAGTGATGGAATCTCCAACGGCTTTTTCCCAACGTCCTTCAAAATCTTGAACCGGTGTTGAGCTTAGTTGTTTTTTAACTGTAACCATTCGAATATTAGAGTAATTCGCAGTAGAGCGTTCATATTCCGAAAAATCAGTAGTATTACAGCAATAATCAAAATCCATTTCCATATTGGATTGACCTGATGCCAGCCAGACTTCGCCGATTAGTACGTCTTTAATTAAATGTATAGTACTTTTTGTAACAACGTTGACTTCATATGGTCCGCCAGCCTTAGGAGTTGGTATGGTGAGTTTCCAATGGCCGTTATCATCTGCTACACAAGTGGATTCACTTCCCCAACTACCACGTACCGTAATTTTTTCTTTTGGGGTATAGGTTCCCCAAAAAGCAACCGCTTCTTTTTGTTGCAACACCATATGGTCAGAAAAAAGAGAATTTAATTTCAAATTTGCTTGTTCTGAAGGGGTGCAAGCGTTAAATACTAATAAAAACAATAACAGAATACTACTGAATTGACGTTTATTCATCACTTCCTGTTTAGGGCTTTATTAATTGCTTTTTCTGCTAATTTTTCCATCACCAAATACCCCGCTTTGTTAGGGTGAACAAGGTCATCTGCAGCCGTATAGTCAGGGACTTTTAAGCCCCCTTCGTCATCTACCATCGCTGAAAAATAATCCAAATAGATGAAGTTGTTTTGTTTGGCATACGCTTTTAACGCTTTGTTGATTGTAATGATTTTTGGTGCGGGATTTAGTCCTGGCTTCCAAAGATATTCTATCGCTGGTAGGATTGAAGAAATAATCACTTCAATACCATTGGCATTTGCTAATTCTGACATGGATTTAATGTTTCCTATGATGGTTTCTAGCGACGTAAATCCAGTATTTCCTGCGATATCATTTGTGCCTGCTAGTATAACCACTACTTTTGGGTTTAAGTCTATAACATCAGGTCTAAAACGCACCAACATTTGAGGCGTTGTTTGTCCGCCAATCCCTCTGTTTATATAATCTCTATTTTCAAAAAACTCTGGACGAAAAAACACCCAGCCCTCAGTGATAGAATTCCCCATAAAAACAACACGATTTGCAACTTCTGAATGAAGTTTAAGCTCAAGGTTAGCTTTTGCGTAATATGGAGTATTTGCAAATTCACTCCAGTTTTGTGCATCTATTTCGGAAGGGATTATCAGTGATAAAAATAAGACAGATATAATGAGTTTTAAATTCATTTTAATTAATTGAAATTAGTTAGACAATGTAGTGAAAACAATATTAATTGATTTTCAATATAATAAATATCAATTATTTTTTAAAATAAATATAATTACTTCGACAAACAACATAATGAAATAGGTAAATAGCTAATTTGGAGTTGGAGATCGCCTTTTTGGGTGAGACCTTTAGTATTCTTGGATATATATATCGATCATTAAATAAATAATACAAAGAGATATTAACATCCATATAGACGCCATGATATATTTTTTGTCTTTGTAATAAAGTCGTGTTAAAATGCCGTAGCCAATAAGAACTGTAAAGAAAAAAAGTAGTTTCATAGGTTTGAGTTTGTCGTTTTTTTTTTGGATGACAAGAAGAAGGCTTATAAACGCCTTACCCTTCCAAAAATAGATAGAGTTTTAAGCCTTTTTTGAAGTATGCTAACACTGAAGCCATATTCAAAATAATGATTAGTTCTATTTGATATAATTTTATAGCCTTGTTGAAAAGGGTTTAAAGTTGTAATTTTGTAAGCGTTAACCATAAATTTAATAGAATTTTAAAATTAATCATCAGCTAATTCAGCTGCAGGTCTTTTATTGAATAAATAAGCTCTTTTTTTTTGAATTTTTAAACGTTTTTTAACGACTCTATAAATAGCAGCTTCAATGATTTCATGTTTTTCACCATTCATGACATTAGTGATATGTCCTCTTGAGTAAGGAGCGCCTGCTTTGTTATATTCGTTACTAGTATTTAATTCCTTTTGAATCAGCGGTGCACGTCGATATCCGAGAATGCTCATTATGTAGTCTTTGGCCGTCTTATCAATCATAGAAAACCTAATTTTTTTAATTCACTTTTTTCTGTTACTTTACTGACACATTACTGTTACAAATATCATATAATTATCTAAAATATAAAAATAATTATCTAATTATTTTATGACACATAAAGAAAAAATATTAAAATATCTTCAACATAAGAATATAAAACCGGCAAGATTTTATAAAGAATGTAACTTTTCTAATGGCTTTTTAGATTCTGGAAAGTCATTCGGTGCTGATAAATTAGCTATTATTTTAGATAATTATAGAGATTTAAACATCAATTGGTTACTACATCACGAGGGCGATATGCTTTTATCGGACGCTAGTATTGTTAATGAACCAAAACCAAGTTACGGGAAAGATCTTAAAGATTTGCTGGTTGAACAAATTGAAGACAACATAAAACTAAAGGCTGAAAACAAACTTTTGCAGGAAAGTTTGGAGAGTTTAAAAAAAATGGATTAACAAGTTTCTGTTCAAGATTAATTAAATCAGAAATAGCACAAAAAAAACCGCTCGGTTAAGAACGGTTTGGGAATTTTGTTTTAGTGTTGGGTTAACCAACAATCACATCTTTTTTCATAGGATATAGATTATACAGTTTCTTCAAATCTACGAAAAATTATTAAACTACCTTTAAACTATCCCCAGACACAAATTGTTTTTTTGTGATACAGTCAACAGAATAAAATTCTTTAGAGTAAACTCTGTTTAAGCCTGACAAAGAATGCTTTGAGATAATTGTTAATTTGATAAATGAAGATTTATCTGTCCATTTTGCTTCTAAATTTTCAAGAGTACTAACTCTCTGGGCATGCATATTGTTTTGTCAATTTTACTTTTTTTAGAGATGCTTGATATAAAGTTATCGACTTACTTTATGTCTGTACTTTTTAAGTTCATACCTTCAATATCTCCGTAAGGCTTGTAAAAACAGGATCAATGCGAACATCAAATATCCCTGATTTTGTGTGATTAACAAATTTAAATTCATAACTGGTTTTACCTTCCCGTTTTACTTTACTGATATGTTCCGAAATAACAATTTTTGGCACCAGTTGCTTTAGAAAAAACAATAAAAATAGAATCCCTCCTAAAAAACTAGTAGCTAATCCGATAGCAATTGAAATAATATAATCCATAACATAATTTATAAGTAGATCGCTAAAGTAATAAAAATAATAATTAAATAGTTCATTTGCCTATCCCTGGAAGGTTGAAAACAAGCTTTTTAAGGCTTCGTTGTAGGTGCATATAAAAACCTAAATCACAAACCACTTAATCTTCATAAATTCACTTGAATAGATTTTTTTTCAAAATACAAAATGAGTTAACTATATTTGAGTTTTAATATACACATGCAAGAAAAAATAATTGTTACAGGCGGTTGTGGTTACATAGGCTCTCATACAGTGATTACGTTGATTAATCACGCTTATGAAGTCGTCATCATTGATAACCTTTCCAATTCAAATTTTCAAGTTTTAGATCGAATAGAAAAAATCACCAAAGTAAAACCTCAATTTGAACAGGTAGATTTGAAATCTTTAGAAGCAACTCTAGCCGTGTTTGAAACCCATAAAGATGCTAAGGCAGTAATTCATTTTGCAGCCCATAAAGCGGTTTCGGAATCTGTTCAAACCCCGTTAATGTATTATCAAAACAACCTTTTTTCATTACTAAATACGCTGATCGCCCAACAAAAAAATGGCATCAATCATCATATTTTCTCCTCCTCGGCAACCGTATATGGAAACCCTACAACATTTCCAATCACAGAGAAAACACCAGTACAACGTCCATTTTCACCTTATGGGAATACTAAAAAAATCGCAGAAGAAATTCTAGAAGATTTCACCAATTCACAGGCTGATATATCTGTGATTTCTTTGCGGTATTTTAATCCTATAGGCGCACATGAATCTGGCCATATAGGTGAATTTCCATCTGGAGTACCAAATAATCTAATGCCCTATATTACGCAAACGGCTGTTGGTCTTAGAGAAAAACTGATGGTATTTGGAAATGATTACCCGACAAAAGACGGCACACCTATCAGAGATTATATTCATGTTGTAGATTTAGCGGAAGCCCATTTAAAAGCACTTCAAAGACTTCTAAATTCAACCGATACAAACCCCTTTGAGGTTTTTAATCTAGGCTCTGGAAAAGGATTCTCGGTTCTTGAAATAATCAAAACTTTTGAAGCTGTCAGTGGACGCCCACTAAATTATGAAATTACATCCCGTAGACCTGGCGATGTTCCAGAAATGTTTGCCTCTACAGAATTAGCTAAACAGGTCTTAAACTGGGAAGCCGTCCGCGATTTACATGACATGATTCAATCCTCTTGGACATGGGAACAAAATCTTAGAAACGAAATAAAATAATGAGCACAACTTCAGACCCCCTTAAAACGTATATTACCGACGTTCCAGACTTTCCAAAACAAGGAATTGTATTTAAAGATATTACCTCTTTACTCGAAAACCCTCAAGCAGTGAAGCTGTGTTTAGAGTCGCTTTTATCGGAACTTACTCATAAGAAAATTGATAAAGTAGTGGCTATAGAAGCGCGCGGATTTTTCTTTGGAATGCTATTAGCGCAGGCTTTAAATGTTCCGTTTGTGCCTGTCAGAAAACCGGGAAAGTTACCTCGCAAAGTGATAACCCAGTCTTTTGATTTAGAGTATGGTTCCGATACTTTAGAGCTGCATGAAAATGCTATTAGCCCTGGAGATAAAGTGTTAATTCATGACGATGTTCTAGCCACTGGTGGAACAGCTCAAGCCGTTTGTAAAATGGTAGAGTCCTTAGGTGGTCAAATTGTCCAATGCAATTTTATTATGAAACTTGATTTCCTCGAGGGTTCTAGCAAAATCGAACCCCATCCTATCTATGCTGCTGTGAGCTATTAATCCAATGCTTTCTTGGTCACATAAAGTCGCCATCCAAATAATGCCATCTGTGATTTAGTAGCTTTACTTAGGTCAACTCGTTTTTTTGTCAAACTAGGAAGGATGTGCTTATTGAGCTTTGCTAAGATTTTAAAAACTGCTTTTGAATTCATATGTCAAAAATAGAAAATCTTATTCTAATTGTATATATATTCCATAACTTAGATTTATCTTCGTAAAAAAAATACATGATTTTAGATATTGTTTTGATGCTGTTTGGATTTGGTCTTTTAGTCATAGGAGGTGAATTTCTAGTCCGTGCGTCTGTTGCGTTATCCTTGAAGCTCAATGTATCCAAAATGGTAATTGGGCTCACAGTAGTATCTTTTGCAACGTCACTTCCAGAGCTTTTAGTCAGTTTAAATGCAGCATTAAACGGATCACCGTCAATTGCAATAAACAATGTGGTAGGCTCTAATATCGCCAATATAGGAATGGTTCTTGGAATCACTGCACTGATGGGGACGATTTATATCGATAAAACGTTTTATAAATTTATTTGGCCTGTATTGATTATTTTTTCGCTTGCCTTTTATTATTTCTTAAATAATGACAATCAGTTAGATGCTATTGAAGGCGTGGTTTTATTTTTAAGCTTAATTTTATTTGTAATTTATTCTCTTAAAAAATCAGCTACAATTGAAGATGATGATGATTCTATGGATGCGTTGTCATTGAGCTCTAACTTCAAAATTGTAATATGGTTAATCATTGGAGGTGTAGCCTTGTGTTTCGGAGCAAAGTGGCTGGTAGATGGTGCAGTTGTAATCGCTCAGAAAATAGGCGTGAGTGAAGCCGTTATTTCTGTATCTGTTATCGCAGTTGGTACAAGCATCCCTGAGCTCGCTGCATCTGTGATTGCAGTACTTAGAAAAGAGAAAGCAATTTCCTTAGGAAATTTAATTGGCTCTAATATTTTTAATATTGGTTCTGTGCTTGGGTTTACCGCTATGATAAAACCAATTGTGGTAGAAGACCCTGAAATTTTATCGAGAGATATGATATGGATGTTGGTGTTTGCTGGACTTTTATTTCCTTTAGCTTTAGTGTTAAAGCGCCATCAAATCAAAAAGACCGAAGGGTTTTTGTTGGTAGTTTTGTATGGTGTTTTTATTTATGCCGTGTTTTCTTAAAATTAAATTCTAATAGCAACCATTTAAAATCGAATACTATGAATACTTACGAATGTAAACAATGTGGAATGGCAGTTAAAGCAACTTGTGGAAACTGTGATGTGCCCTTAGAAAACGGAATGATAGACTTGCCAGATGGCGCTCAAGTTCAGGTCTCTAAATGTCCAGAGTGTGAAGGAAAAATCAAGTCACCAATGTGTTGTGGAGATGATATGAGCTGTAATTTATAACGAAACTCTAAAAGGTATTCTCGACGTTTTAAAACCAAAAAACCCACTCAGTGAGTAGGTTTTAAATACTTTTAATTAAATAAAATTATTTTTTATTAACGTTTTGAATGTATTTGTTCAACGCCATTGTCATTGAAGGCATTTCGGTTGTAGGTGCAGAAATATCGACACGGAGTCCTTTGTTTTCTACCGCCTTAACGGTAGTGTTTCCAAAAACAGCAATTCGAGTATCGTTTTGTTTAAAATCTGGGAAATTGTGAAACAAAGAATCGATTCCTGATGGACTGAAAAACACTAAGATATCATAATATACATCTGCTAAATCTGATAAGTCACTAATAACAGTGTTGTAGAAAACAGCTTGTTTCCATTTAACGCCTAGTTCATTCAACATTAAAGGAACGATAGGTTTTAATTTGTCAGAAGATGGTAATAAAAACTTTTCTTCTTTATATTTTTTTATGAGCGGAGAAAGGTCTTGAAAGTTACGTTTACCAACATAAATTTTACGCTTGCGATAAACCACATATTTTTGTAAATAAAATGCAACAGCCTCAGATTGACAAAAGTATTTCATGCTATCGGGTACTTTAAATCGCATTTCGTCTGCAACTCTAAAAAAATGATCGATGGCATTTCTGCTGGTCATAATTATGGCAGTATAACTTGAAAAATCAACTTTTTGTAACCGAACTTCTTTTGCAGTCACGCCTTCTACATGAATAAAAGGGCGAAAATCAATTTTTACTTTTTGTCTGTCCTGTAAGTCAAAGTAAGGAGAATTTTCTACTTTTGGTTCTGGTTGAGACACCAAAATTGTTTTTACTTTCATAGATTAATTACTCTAAAATGTTAATTTATATCTTACGAAAATAGATTACATAAAAGTATGTAAGGCCCAATTTCGAGTGTGCAAAGATACAAAATAAAATAAAATAAATTATTGATTAATAGTTTTTGATAAAATTTAATCGATTTGAGCATTCCAATCAATAAAATCAACCCTGAAATTGATAAAATAAAAGTTAATAAAAAACGATTATTAGGAACCCCGAAAATCAACAAAGAATTTAAAGGGAGTAAAATAATTCCTAAAAAATTAAAAAAACTAACCTGTTGAAACACATAGCTATGGAAAATTTTTTGAATGTCAAATAAATAACCAATCCCCAATTCTATTAAAATTTTTACCAGAACAACTGCACCGAAAACAACAGATAATTTTAGGAATAACACAATGTCTATATCTATTTTTTTTACCAGTTGGATATAAGCTAGTAGGCTAATAAGCATACCATTGAGGCAAAAATTTAAAAACAAAATAATATCAAAAGGGTCCAGAAACTTATGATCTTTAAAATAGATTCTCAAATAATTTGAGTTTCCAAGAAGCCTTAAGATATCTATAAATCGTTGGGGCTTTAAATACTTAGCACCTACAATAATAGCTAAGCAAGCTACAATAATAGTTGTGTATAAATCGTTAAATTGAACTTCTCTAAGCATACACAAAGCTATGAAGAATATTTATAAAAAGAGTCCGCTAAAAATATCTTACTTTTGTTAAAATTTTTCTACTCAATGCAAGACGCCATTGTCATCATACCTACGTATAACGAAATTGAAAATATAGAAGTCATCCTAACTGCTGTATTTTCACAATATAATGAGGTTCATGTATTGGTTGTAGACGATAATTCACCTGATCAAACTGCCCTAAAAGTAGAAACCCTCCAAGCTACTTTTGGACATCGTCTTTTTTTGCTAAAACGCACTGGAAAACTAGGTTTAGGAACGGCCTATATCGAAGGGTTTAAATGGTGCTTAAGTCGTCATTATGAATTTATATTCGAGATGGATGCCGATTTTTCTCATAACCCTAAGGATCTTCAATCCCTATATGAAGCCTGTAAAACTCAACAAGCCGATGTTGCCGTCGGGTCACGCTATATAAAGGGAGTCAACGTAGTAAACTGGCCATTGTCAAGAGTCCTACTATCGTATGGAGCATCTTTATATGTGAGAATCATTACAGGAATGAAAGTGCTAGATCCTACAGCAGGGTTTGTGTGCTATAAGCGAAATGTCCTTGAAGCTATTGATTTAAATGCAATACGGTTTATTGGCTATGCATTTCAGATTGAAATGAAATATATTGCTTACAAAAAAAACTTTAATATCAAAGAAATCCCAATTATCTTTACCGACCGACTACATGGGGTTTCCAAACTGAATAAAGGAATCATAAAAGAAGCTATTCTGGGCGTTATCAAAATACGATTAAAAACAATTTTAGGAACATCATAAATGAACAAAAAATCTATACTCATAAAAAATGCTCGTATTGTTAATGAAGGTAAAATTTTCGAAGGCGATGTATTAATTGAGGACCAATATATCAAAGAAATTGCAAGCTCTATAAGTGTCAAAAACTCAAATGTGACTGTAATTGATGCCGAAAATAATTACCTTATGCCTGGTGTTATTGACGATCAAGTCCATTTTAGAGAACCTGGATTAACTCATAAAGCAACCATTAAAACAGAATCGAGAGCGGCTATTGCAGGAGGTATCACGTCTTTTATCGAAATGCCTAACACCAGTCCGCAAGCCACAACGATTGACAAGCTAGAAGATAAATTTCAAATCGCAGCTCAGACCTCTTCTGCAAACTATTCATTTATGTTTGGAGGAACTAATGATAACTTGGATGAAATATTAAAAGTTGACCCGCTTAAAGTTGCAGGGCTTAAGCTGTTTTTAGGATCTTCAACTGGAAATATGCTTGTTGATAACCCAGAGGTACTAGAAAAAATATTTAAAAGTACTGACTTGTTAATTTCTGTTCACTGTGAAGATGAAGCCACAATTAAACAAAATACTGCTAAGTATTTAGAAACGTATGGCGAGGACATTCCTATTAAATGCCATCCCGAAATTAGAAGCGTAGATGCGTGTTATATCTCCTCTTCAAAAGCCATAAAATTAGCCAAAAAAACAGGAGCGCGTTTACACGTGTTTCACCTTTCAACGGCTAAGGAAACTGCTTTATTTTCAAGCAAGAAAGCCTTAAAAGATAAGAAAATAACCGCTGAAGTTTGTATTCACCACCTTTGGTTTTCAGATGAAGATTACGACAAAAAAGGCACCCTTATCAAATGGAATCCAGCTGTAAAATCAGCCAAAGATAGAGATGCCTTGTGGAAAGCGCTTTTGAACGATAAAATTGATGTGATTGCATCTGATCATGCTCCACACACACTTGAAGAAAAATCAAATACCTATACAAAAGCACCATCTGGAGGTCCTTTAGTACAACATGCTTTGGTCGCCATGATGGAAGCACACCATAATGGAAAAATATCTATTGAAAAAATGGTTGAAAAAATGTGTCATAACCCTGCAATGTTGTTTCAAATTGAAAAACGGGGTTACATTAAAGAAGGCTATTTTGCAGATTTAGTATTGGTAAATCCAAACAACCCATGGACCGTTAATAAAGATAATATTCTGTATAAATGTGAGTGGTCGCCT
>Ga0209136_1000207_pt1 | contig 44712 bp, 38 predicted proteins | sample SaaInl0LU_22_DNA_FD_184640 | JGI IMG/M metagenome (GOLD analysis project Ga0209136, IMG submission 184640) | Marine microbial communities from expanding oxygen minimum zones in the Saanich Inlet - ESP_90LU_22_DNA (SPAdes) (version 2) | ecosystem: Environmental > Aquatic > Marine > Intertidal... | reverse complement strand
CTGCCTTTTGGTAGTGAAAATCAATCACAATTTGAACTGGGATACAGAGGAACTTTCAATGAGTTTACGACTGCTTTTGACTTTAGTGTAGAAAACACCTCAGGTAATTTTATTTCAGATCCAAATTTTAGTAACACCTTATTCTACAAAGAATATGTTCAGGCTGCTTACACACAATTAGGCTCCAAATGGGACTCTTTTAGCTTACTCACTGGACTGAGAATGGAGCACTCCAATATAGATGTAAACCTTATAGAAACGAATGATCTTCAGAACAAAACCTATGTCAATTGGTTTCCATCGGTGTTTTTAGGCTATGAAACGGGTGAAAATACCCAACTTACTTTAAGTTTCAGCAGAAGACTTAGACGGCCAAGAAACAGGTTTATTAATCCTTTCGTGTCTAGGTCTAGTAACACCAACCTCAGGCAGGGAAATGCAGATCTAGACCCCACCTTTACCAATGCCTTTGATTTGGGATACATTACCAGGCTAGATAAACTCACCTTCACAACTTCCGGGTATTTTAATCATTCTACTGGTGTATTTCAATACATTAGACAAGAGACAGGAGATGTTGTGACTATTGAAAACCCAAATGACTTATCTAATCCAGTAACTGTACCCATTATTCTTTCTAGACCTATTAATTTGGCTAATGAAAAAAGAGTGGGAATGGAATTTACCACTACCTATACTCCAAAGAGAAATTGGCGTTTCACTTGGAATGTTAATATGTTTCAAAGGGCCCTGAGAGGAGACTACACTTATGTAAACAGTAATGCTGAAACGATCATTCAAAATTTTGACGCAGATAATTTTAGCTGGTTTACTAGATTGAGCGCTAAAGTGGTACTACCCTATGCCATTGACTTTCAATCAAACGCTTTTTACCAAGGTCCCTCAAGGGACGCACAAAGTCGTAGCAAAGGAATGTTAAGTGCAAATTTAGCCTTTAGCAAAGAAATTTTAAAAGACAAAGGGACCCTCTCTTTAAATGTTAGTGATCTTTTTAACTCCAGAAAAAGAATGAGTGAGATAAGAACGCCTAATGTATATTCTGACAGTGAATTCCAATGGAGAGAAAGACAAATAAATCTAACCTTTGCCTATAGATTTAATCAAAAGAAAAATTTTAGCAGAGATCGCTCAAGAGGTGGTCAAGGAGATATGGGTGGTGATATGGAATTTCAAGGCACCCCTTAAAATTATTTTCTAAGAGGAATTAATTTCCCTGGAGGTATAAAATATCAAAAACAAAAAAAGCACCTCTAGAGGTGCTTTTTTATATATAGTAATAAGTCAGTTAGTCTGTTTTAGATTTTTTAGCATCACGCTTCTCTTTTAAAAATTCTAAAAGAGACCCGCCCAACCAATAAGGAATAACAAAAGTCAATAAAAAAATCATCAACCAGAAACCAATGGTTAAAATGGTTAAAAAAGCGATAAATCCTAGATATTGGTCAAACTCAAACATGTGATATAAATTTTACATCACAAAGATAGGTTAGATTTTACAATTCTCACAAATCTGAACTAAAAAAAATGGCAAAAAAGAAGCAGGTAGTGTACCTTTGCTTACTGAAAACAATTTTATTATTTATCACACCAACAACCTAGTAATATGAGCTTTAGAATAGAGAAAGACACTATGGGAAACGTAGAGGTTCCCGCAGACAAATACTGGGGCGCACAAACGGAACGCTCTAGAAATAATTTTAAAATTGGTACAGCCGCATCTATGCCTTTAGATATTATATATGGCTTTGCTTATCTTAAAAAGGCAGCTGCATATGCAAATTGCGACTTAGGTGTCTTAAGTACTGAAAAAAGGGATCTTATAGCAGCTGTATGTGATGAAATTCTTGCTGGAAAGCACGACGATCAATTTCCATTGGTTATATGGCAGACTGGATCTGGGACCCAAAGTAATATGAATGTTAATGAAGTGATTGCCAATAGAGCTCAAGAATTAGCTGGCAGTAAGATTGGTGAAGGTGAAAAAGTGATTCAACCCAATGATGACGTAAACAAATCCCAATCTTCTAATGACACCTTTCCTACAGGCATGCATATAGCTGCCTATAAGAAAATTGTTGAGGTTACTATTCCTGGAGTAGAAAAACTCAGAGATACTTTAGAAAAAAAATCAAAGGAGTTTAAAGATGTGGTTAAAATTGGACGTACCCATTTAATGGATGCCACTCCCCTCACCCTTGGCCAAGAGTTTTCTGGCTATGTTTCACAACTAAATCACGGCCTAAAAGCCCTCAGAAATACTTTGCCTCATTTGTCGGAAATGGCCTTAGGGGGTACTGCTGTTGGAACAGGATTAAACACGCCTAAAGGCTACGATGTGTTAGTGGCTAAATACATGGCATCTTTCACTGGAATGCCATTCATTACTGCAGAAAACAAATTTGAGGCATTAGCAGCACATGACGCGATCGTTGAAAGTCACGGTGCTTTAAAGCAATTGGCTGTTTCACTTAATAAGATAGCCAACGATATTCGCTTACTAGCTTCAGGCCCTAGATCTGGAATAGGAGAAATTATTATCCCTGCCAATGAACCTGGAAGTTCTATTATGCCCGGAAAAGTGAACCCTACTCAAGCAGAAGCCCTAACAATGGTATGTGCTCAAGTGATGGGCAACGACGTTGCGATCACTATTGGAGGCACCCAAGGACATTATGAATTAAATGTATTTAAGCCACTGATGGCTGCTAATATTTTAATGTCTGCCCAGTTATTGGGAGACGCCTGTGTATCTTTCAACGACCACTGTGCTCAAGGTATTGAACCAAACCACCCAGTCATTGAGAAAATGCTTCATAACTCTCTTATGCTAGTGACTGCTTTAAATACTAAAATAGGCTACTATAAAGCTGCAGAGATCGCTAATACAGCCCACCAAAATGGAACAACACTGAAAGAAGAAGCGGTTAATTTAGGGTATGTAACTCCAGAAGAATACGACCAATGGGTAAAACCTGAAGATATGGTTGGCGGTTTATAAGCACAAACTTCAAGTACAACTTTCAATTACAACTTTCAATTACAACTTTCAAGTAAAAAAAAAGGCCCGCTTTTAGCGGGCCTTTTATATTTTATAGAACTGAGCTTACTTTAATGTAAAAGTAGACGTTCCTAATAATTGTAATTTAGCATCGTAAACATTCACCATGTAATTTCCTTTGGCAAAATCACCTCCAGCACTTACATAATCACATACGTCAATAGAAGCATTTTCGTATCTTACATAATCACATACGTCAATAGAAGCATTTTCGTATAAGAACTCGGTAGATTTACTGTAATTCAATGTAGCGCCACCATCTACTGAAGTAGTTTGAGCATCTCCCATAACATTTCCTTGAGGGTCTAATACTTCAATATAAAAGTTAGTATCTCCTGCTGGGGTTAAAACGTTTTTCGCTACGGTATAACAAACTTTAAAAGCATCTGCTCTTCTAGCTCTTCTAGTATCAGTGAATTTACCAGAATTTCTTTCTTTTACTGCTTGCACTGTAAAAGTTTCTAAAATCAAAGAAGAACCTCTTTCAACAGCGTCTGCCAGTTTAGTGTTCTGTGCTACCAAAGTTTGGTTTTCAGCAGTTTGAGCTTCTAATGCTTCAAAAGTTTTGTTTCTCTCTTCTGTTAATTTAGCATTGTTTGCCGTTAAAGTAGCTACTTGCTCTAATAATGCAGTACGCTCTTTTCTAAGTCTATACACCTGATTTCTGTATTTTCTTAAACTTGCAATATCTGCATTCAACACAGTTACTGAATCTATGAAAGCAGTAATCTCTGCCTTGGCAGCTGCTAATTCTTGATTTATAGCAGTGTTTTGAGAACTTACTTTTTCGTAATCAGATTTTAAGCTGTTTAGGTCTTCAATAACAATAGCTTTTTCTTCTGTAAGTGCTGCTTCTGTATTTTGTTTATCTACAAAAAGTGCAATTGAAAAAATTAAAGTAGCGGCAAATAATACCCCTAAGGCAATGGTAATTCTCTTTAAAGAGTTGTTTTCTTGATTTGACATAATAAAGTTATAATTAAGTTTTAAAATTATATATACGGCAAAGCAGGTCGTTTGGATTTTATTTTTATATATTTTTATATAAAAATTGTTTGTTTTATTAAATACGTCCCACTCATGTTAGCCTCCCTTGAAATTGTTCCTTTTGAAAAATATCACGCCATTGCTTTTAAAGCACTAAATATAAGGTGGTTAAAAGAATTTTTCAAGGTTGAACCTATTGATGAAAAGGTGTTATCTAACGTGGATGAGTACATTCTTAAAAAGGGTGGATTTATTTTTATGGGACGTGTACAAGAGGACATTGTGGGATGTTTTGCGATTATACCTTTAAAAAATGGTGATTTTGAATTGAGTAAAATGGCTGTAGATCCAAAGTTTCAGGGAAAAAAAATAGGCGAGACACTTTTGACCTTTGCCATTGAATTTTCAAAAAAACAAGCTTGGCCTAAAATCGTGCTTTACTCAAGCAGGAAATTAGAAAATGCCATACACCTCTACAAAAAAAAGGGTTTTGTAGAGATTCCTGTAGAAAAAGAAGTACATTATGAAAGATGTGACATAAAAATGGAATTAATATTCTAAAGCAATACACTATGAGAAATATCCTGTTTAAGAGAAAATTAGTTGTTCTGATATCATTTGGATTTATTTGCCTTTGGAACAATATCGCAAACGCTCAAGAGGTTGAGGTTATTCCAATAGAGCATGCCTCCACCCTATTACTCCATGGTAACACTACTATTTATGTAGATCCAGTAGGGGAAGCAGAATGGTATACCAATTATCCTACACCAGACCTGGTGCTCATAACAGATATACATTGGGACCATTTTAATCCAAAAACATTGGGGGCTTTAATTCAAGAGAGTACTAAAATAATTGCTCCCCAAGCTGTAGCAGATAAAATGACGCCCGCATTATTGGCTAAAACTAGCATATTGGCCAATGGTGCTGTAATGAATAGCAACGGAATGAGCATTGAAGCCATTCCTATGTATAACTTAAGAGAAGAAGCCCTTGACTTTCACACCAAAGGAAGGGGAAATGGCTATGTCATTACTATAGATCAAAAAAGAATCTATTTCTCTGGAGATACCGAAGATATTGAAGAAATGAGAAGCCTGAAAAATATAGATATGGCTTTTGTGTGCATGAACTTACCATACACCATGACAGAGGCCTCAGCGGCAGACGCTGTGATCGCTTTTACTCCAAAAAAGGTCTATCCCTATCATTATCGTGGAAAACCAAATGTGAGCGATGTTGCGCGCTTTAAGCATCTTATTGAAAAAAGTACTGCAAAGATTGAAGTCATTCAATTAGATTGGTACCCTAGAGATCCGTTTTAATTTACGGATAAAATGAGAGCTATACTTTACGGAGATACCGTCATTTTAACCACCTATAAATAAAAAGCCCCTAGATAGTCTAGGGGCTTTTTAAGTATTTGTAAATTAATGTTATCTGATCAATTTTTTATACTTAATACGCTTAGGCATAAGGTCACCTCCAAGACGTTTTTTCTTGTTTTCTTCATAATCAGAGAAAGACCCTTCAAAGAAATACACCTGAGAATCTCCTTCAAAAGCAAGAATATGGGTGCAAATTCTATCTAAGAACCAACGGTCGTGAGAAATCACTACCGCACATCCTGCAAAATTCTCAAGACCTTCTTCTAAAGCCCTTAAGGTGTTAACATCTAAATCATTGGTAGGTTCATCTAAAAGCAATACGTTACCCTCTTCTTTTAAGGTCATGGCCAGGTGCAAACGGTTGCGTTCCCCACCAGATAACATATTTACTTTTTTATTTTGTTCAGATCCTGAAAAATTAAACCTACTTAAATAAGCCCTAGAATTCACTTGCTTATCTCCCATCATGATGAGTTCTTGACCGTCTGAAAAATTTTCCCAGATACTCTTGTCAGGATCTATATTACTGTGACTTTGATCAACATAAGCAATCTTAGCAGTATCACCAACTTTAAAAGACCCCTTATCTGGAGTTTCCTCTCCCATGATCATTCTAAAAATAGTAGTTTTACCAGCTCCGTTTGGCCCAATAATACCCACTATACCTGCTTGAGGTAAATTAAAATTCAAGGATTCATAAAGGAGTTTGTCTTCGTATCCCTTGGAGATATCTGTAGCTTCAAGTACGTTTGTACCAAGTCTAGGACCATTAGGAATAAATATCTCTAATTTCTCATCCAATTGCTTTTGGTCTTGACTCAATAATTTATCGTAATTATTCAACCTGGCTTTTTGCTTGGTTTGTCTACCCTTGGCACCTTGTTTCACCCATTCTAACTCACGTTCTAATGTTTTTTGACGCTTAGAAGCAGTTTTGCTTTCTTGGGCCATTCGCTTAGATTTCTGATCCAACCAGCTAGAATAATTGCCCTTCCAAGGAATACCTTCTCCCCTGTCTAACTCAAGAATCCATCCGGCTACATTATCTAAGAAATACCTATCGTGTGTCACTGCAATTACTGTGCCTTTATAAGTGGCCAAATGGTGCTCTAACCAATGAACAGATTCCGCGTCCAAGTGGTTGGTTGGTTCATCTAACAATAAAATCTCTGGCTCTTGAAGTAATAACCTACACAGTGCCACACGTCGTTTTTCTCCACCAGATAATACCCCAATTTTCTTTTCAGAATCTGGTGTCCTTAAAGCGTCCATTGCAATATTTAATTTGGTGTCTAATTCCCAAGCATTGGAAGCGTCTATCTGATCTTGTAAAACAGCCTGCTTGTCCATGAGTTTCTGCATTTTATCTGCATCTTCATAGACTTCAGGAAGCCCAAACATATCGTTAATTTTATTGTACTCATCTAGAAGCGCTACGGTCTCTGCAACGCCTTCTTTAACCACTTCTAAAACTGTTTTTTCTGGATCTAATTGTGGTTCTTGTTCTAAATAACCCACTTTGTATCCTGGAGAGAAAACAACATCTCCTTGAAAGTTTTTATCTACTCCTGCTATGATTTTTAACAAGGTAGATTTACCAGAGCCATTGAGTCCTAAAATCCCAATCTTAGCCCCATAAAAAAAACTGAGGTATATATTTTTTAAAACGGGTGTATTGGCTGTTTTATAAGTTTTAGTCACTCCTGACATTGAAAAAATGACTTTCTTATCGTCTGACATATTGTGTAGTAATTTTGTTAAACCCTTCCTTTTAAAGCATTAAATACCCATGCATTAGCAAAAAAACCAATACCCACTGCGGCAAAGCCCCATCCTGCAACATCGTCATATCTAAAAGCGCCAAGGCCTATGAGTAAAACACCCATAAAACACATAATAAATGTAGCCCAGGCTAAAACGGTATTCTTATTCATAATTATAGTTCTAATTAGTAAGCCACAAATATCGTAAAAATTGGCTTTATGTTACCTTATTGTTAAGAAGAACACGATTAAATAGCCCTATTTATTGATTTTTGGCAGCTGATTGAACCGCATCTAGTAATTCTGAGAGGTTTAAGCTATCTTGATGGGTCCATTTTGGATGTTCATTCCAATCCTGTAATAATGCCTCGTGTACAGCTTTAATTTCATAGGTATATCCCCTTCCAAGTGTTGGCAGAGAAACACTTTCAATGTCATTATCATTCTCTTTTTCTACTTTAAAGCCTTGGCTTTCATGCCATCTTGAATCAATTGTAATCAATCCCTCACGACCGCTAATTTGCGCCACCATAGAAGATTTAGAAGTAAAACCGCTATACAATACCGCTTTGGCTTTTTTGTAGTTAAAAATCATCGCTGTTTGTAACTCTGTTCCGCTCTCGTTAAAATTAGATGTGGCCATGATACTTTCAGGCATACCCAAAAGCAAATAGCTCAGAAAAATAGGGTAAATACCTATGTCTAGAAGAGATCCTCCACCAAGGGCTGGGTTTAAGACCCTACTTTGAGGGTCTCTGTCCATAGCGTAAAATCCAAAATCTGCATGAAGGTACTGAATAGCACCAATTTCATTGGCGTGAATTCTATTTACCACAGCTTCTATGCTCGGATTAAACCTGGTCCAAAGGGCCTCCATAAAAAACACTCCTGAGGTTTTGGCTTGTGAGATCATTTCCTTGACTTCTACAGCATTTAACCCCAATGGTTTCTCACAAAGCACATGCTTTCCAGCTTTCATAGCTTTTATAGCCCACTCTCTGTGGCTGCTGTGTGGTGTGGCAATATACACCACAGACACCAAAGGATCTTTTAATAATTCCTCATAGGAGCCAAAAGCTTTCTCAGCTGAATATTCCCTTGCAAAGTTATTGGCTTTCTCCAATGATCTTGAGGCAACCCCGTATAACTTGGCCTCTGGCACTAAAGCCAAATCCTTCACAAAATGGTGAGCAATACTGCCCAATCCAATAATTCCCCAATACGTCATTTTCTTATAAAATTTGATTAGAATATAGATTCTCCTACAAAGTTAATCAATATTACAACGTATATTTATGGTTGAATTTGCTAATAAAAAGACTTTGTAGCCCTATGAGCACCAAAAATAAAACCAATTTAAGTCACCACAATGAAAGTGTAAAAACTTTAGAGAATACATTAAAAAAAGTGATGTTAGGTGGCGGGGAAGCCAAACTAAAAAAAGAAGCAGAAAAGGGCAAACTTTCTGCCAGAGAGCGCATTGCTTATTTATTGGATAAATCACCTCAAATTGAAATTGGCGCACTCACTGCCTTAGATATGTACTCAGAACACGGAGGCTGCCCTAGTGCTGGTGTAGTGGTTGTCATGGGGTATATTGGTGGCAAACAATGTATTGTAGTCGCTAATGATGCCACGGTAAAAGCAGGTGCTTGGTTCCCTTCTACTGCCAAAAAAAATCTAAGGGCCCAAGAAATAGCCATGGAAAATAACATTCCAATTATTTACTTGGTAGATTCAGCAGGGGTTTATTTGCCTTTGCAGGACGAAATTTTCCCAGATAAAGAACATTTTGGTCGGATTTTTAGAAATAATGCTAAAATGAGTAGTATGGGTATTGTTCAAATAGCTGCTATTATGGGAAGCTGTGTGGCTGGAGGGGCCTACTTACCTATCATGAGTGATGAAGCCATTATAGTAGACAAAACTGCTAGTATATTTTTAGCTGGTAGCTACTTGGTCAAAGCAGCCATTGGGGAAACTATTGATAATGAAACTTTAGGGGGAGCAACAACGCATTGTGAAATTAGTGGCGTAACAGACTACAAAGCTAAAAATGACAAAGACGCTTTAGATAAAATTAAAAACCTAGTAGACAAACTCGGAGAAACAACACTGGCAGGGTATAATAAAGCCGATGCTAACAAACCGAATGTTTCCCATATAGAAATGCTTTCAAGCCTACCTATTTCCAGAACAGACCAGTACGATATGATGGAAATAATTAAAGGACTGGTAGACAATTCTGCCTTTGAGCCCTACAAAGAAGACTATGGTAAAACCATATTGACTGGCTATGCGAGAATTGACGGTTGGGCGGTTGGAATCGTTGCCAATCAGAGAACAGTCGTTAAAAATGCAAAAGGCGAAATGCAGTTAGGTGGTGTTATATACGCAGACGCAGCAGACAAAGCAACCCGATTTATAGCCAATTGCAACCAGAAGAAAATTCCACGCAGACGCAGCAGACAAAGCAACCCGATTTATAGCCAATTGCAACCAGAAGAAAATTCCCTTAGTATTTCTTCAAGATGTGAGTGGTTTTATGGTAGGTAGTAAAAGTGAGCATGGCGGTATTATAAAAGACGGGGCTAAAATGGTTAATGCGGTGAGTAATTCTGTGGTGCCTAAATTCACCGTAATTATTGGAAATAGCTATGGTGCTGGAAATTATGCCATGTGCGGAAAAGCTTATGATCCAAGACTTATAGTCGCTTGGCCTTCTGCAAATTTAGCAGTCATGAGTGGGAATTCTGCTTCTCAGGTACTTTTACAAATTGAAAAAGCCAAATTAAAAAAAGAGGGCAAGCAAATAAATCCCCAAGAAGAACAAGAGCTCTTGACTAATATCCAAGAAAAATACAACAAACAAATATCGCCTTATTACGCTGCTGCAAGACTATGGACAGATGCTATTATTGACCCTAAAGACACTAGGAAATGGATCTCAATGGGAATAGATGCTGCCAATAACGCACCACAAAAAGAAAAATTTAACATGGGGGTTCTTCAAGTTTAAACTCCTACAGATCAGGTAAACTGAGGTCCTTTAAGTAAAAACGCCTAGGCGTCAAGTGTTGTATGAATTCTTCCGGTGTAGTCAATTATAGCGCATGAGCACTAAGAATTTATAAGGAGTAATGTCTCATTACTAAAGGCTACTTAGAAAAATTTTAGTTTCCTAACTGAGGGGAAACTCTTGGAATTAAAAGAAAACTGGTTTGTCTTCCATTCACATACCTAAAACCTGCCTCACCAACAAAACCTGCCTCTTCAAACATAATTCTAATGTCTCTTTTCCACTCTGGAATATAAACTGTGTTATTTAACTCAATAGCATAAACGGTATTAGGATTTAATGGGTAGGCATTTCCGTCTGCTTTATCAATACCATTCTGTGAGTCCCACATGCCTATAGTTGTACCTGCCGAATGACCGTATAAACCCAAAGGATGCGTATAAATTGCTGGTCTGAGTCCATTGCTTTTGGCTTCGCTTAGTGCATTGGATAATATGGTGTTTCCTACTAAACCTAGCTTCATATTTTTAGTGAGATAATCTTGAACTTTATTTCCTGAGGCTAGCGCCGATGTTAGAAAATCAGGTGCTTTTGACTCTTCTGGCTTTAAAACATAAGCCAATTCCTGACAATCCGTATTGAGTCTCAAATAAGTAATCCCAAAATCACAATGCAGTAAATCTCCGGGCAAAATAACTTCTTTTTCGGGCCTTCCTGAAAAAGAGTACAAATGAGATACTAAAACTTCTTCACTTCTTTGAATATCTACTGTGGGGTGAAACCATGTTTTTAAGCCTAAATCGGACACCTTTTGACGCATCCACCATTCTACATCTGTTGTAGTAGTTACCCCAGGAGTGATTACTTTTTCTGAAAAAGCCTCCGCGATTATTTCATGTGTAATAGAAACCAATTGGTTGTATATCACCATTTCTTTTTCTGTTCTAGTCTCTATCCAACCTACGGCTAATTGCTCCGCAGAAACAACCTTTGTATGCATATTTTTAGGCAAATATGCCATAAACTCATCGTAATCTGTCTTGTCCAACCCATCCGCTATATTGTGGTCTTTAGAAAAATTTAAACCAATTTTTTTTGGATTGCGTTCTTTTATAAGTGCAATAAGTCTCTCCCATTGATCTGGTGTTTTTTCTTTATCCCAGGCACTTATAATTTGCTTTCCTACATTATAGCGTGCAACAGCTAATTTTTCAATAGCATTATTTTTTTTATCCCTGTAGAATACTAAAATTGTTCTTCTCCTAGCATTGAGCCAAGTAGCTGGTAACATAGTTTTTATCACAGGATCTTCATTGTATTCTCTCGAGATAACAACCCACATATCAATCTCAGTTTGATCCATTAATTTAGGTAGCAATAGATCAAAGCGTTCCTCTAAAATTTCATCAATTACTGTGGCCTGCTCCCTCACCGATAAAATGGCCTGTGCATGATTAATAGTAATTGTAAAAAAAACAAAAAAGGCTAAAAGATATTTCATAGGTCAAAAGTAATTGGTTAAGGATAATTGGTTTGGTTGATTGGTAATTGTTGATTATTTACAGTTGATTGGTACTGGTTGATTGGTTAAGGATAATTGGTTTGGTTGCTTGCAGTGGATTAAAGTGGGTAACTTATAGTTGATTGAGTTTGCTTAATTGATTCAATAAATTCATTTAGTGGGATCATTAGCCATTACAATTTAAGCATTTTATTCAAAAATCGGATTTAATTACAGCATTCAATATTTGATTCTAAAAAAGCCTGTAGAGAAATTTCAACTGTTCATCAGTGAACCCGACTAAAAAATACAAAATGCTATAGCTGGTGCATATTGTATCCTAGGGCCAAAGTGTCTTTCCTTCTAATTTTATAAGTATGTGTGTATAAAAATTCAGGAACTGTTAAGATCCCTTTTGGTTTATGAAATTTCTGGTCAAAACTAATTTTAGTCAAATTTGCTTGCGCATTTTTTAAGTCTTCTTTTAATACGACTAACACCAATTGTTCTCCAAGTAAATCATGCGCAATTCCAGAATAAAAGAAAGGAAAGGAAAAATATTTTTCATGGGCTTTCTCCAAAGATTCTGGGTGAATCTTCACGCCACCTGAATTAATCACCAAATCTAAGCGTCCCATCCATTCAAAATGCGAATTGTCTAAAATTCGTACAACATCTGTAGTGTGAATGGGGTCAGGACCAATATAAGGTGCTATTATACTTAAGCAACCACGTTCATTCTCCTCAATAGCAATCTGGGGTAAAACTGAAAATATCACTTGATCCTCTACCCTTAGTTTTGCTATAGCAATGTGGCTTAAGGTCTCCGTCATTCCATAACTCAAAAACAATTCGGTAGATTGATCTTGAATGGCTGCGATTGCTTTTCTTTTAATTTTTTTATTTAAAGGTGCACCGCCAATTAAAATTTTTCTGCCATAGCACAACAGGGACATACTCCCCTCTAATTGGGTCGGAACCATTGCCACAAAATCAAAAGTAGTCTTAAAAAAATCAAGGGGGCTATTAGAAGGAGGGCAAACCCATAAATCCAAACCCAATGAAAGCGCACGTACAACCATCATTTTCCCTGCAATAAATTGCGTAGGGAGACATAGAAGTATTCTATTTCCTGGAATTAAATTAAAAAACTGACCCGTGAGTTGTGCATGAGCTTGCAGGGCACTTTTTTTAAAACTCAATGATTTAGGTGTTCCAGTTGAACCAGAAGTAAACACGCTAATTTCATCCCCTTCACTCAACCACTCTAACAAAAAAGTCCCTAATTGTTCCATATAGGGTTTTTCACTTAACAAAAGCGATGTAGCATAAATTCTCAGGTCTTTCTCATTAAATGACCTGCCTTGGATAGAAAAATTTGGATGCAAGCTAAATAAGGGATTACTCATAGACTGATTAGGGTGTTTTAACGGATCCAAATAATTTATTGAGCCATCCTTTCCATTGGTACTTCTTAGCAAAAAACAACAAAAACAATGATTAGGGTATTTTAACGGATCCAAATAATTTATTGACCCATCCTTTCCATTGGTACTTCTTAGCTAAGAACAATAGGAATAATGGGTAAAAAACACCTAAAACTAAGTATATATCATTTCCAATAGTCGGCGTAGCCACATCTATATATATAGAATCTGTTTGAAATGCAGTCCAATTAGAAGTCATTAGCAAAGCTGCTACAAGGTTATTTGCTGCATGAAATCCAAGGGCTAGCTCTAAACCTTCATCCATTAAGGTTACAATCCCTAGAAAAAAACCTGTACCCACATAATAGGCTAAAATGCCGTACCCTAAAGTTTCCACTTCGGGATTACCAATATGCATGAGTCCAAAAGTAAGTGATGTAAAAATGAATGGCACTGCTTTAGATTTAAAAAAAGCTCCTAAACCTTGCATCATATAAGCCCTAAAAAGATATTCTTCAAAACTAGTTTGTAGTGGGATGAGCAAAATAGCTACTATGGCTAATTTTAAAAATGGCACCAAATTAAAATTATATACATAATCTTCAGGGCTAAAATACACCCCAATTAAAGTGGTAGCAACCACGACAAATCCCCAGATGGAGAATGACGTAAACACCCTAGACCAATCTATGGAACTCCTAGAGGTAGTAAGACTCGTTAGAGACTGCCTATGCACCCATTTTACCCATCCTAAAATCATGAGCAAGCCTACAGCAAATTGCAATAAATTTTCCATTAAAAAGGGGGTAGACCCCTTTTCTGCAACGGCGGCTTGCATTAATGCTGTCACATCTATATCCATAGAAGTAATTACCGCATAACTCAATCCCATCATGGCAAAAAATGAAACTGGTATTGGAAGGTATTTCCAAAAACCCAATTGTCCTTTAAAAGCTTGTGCTACATACATAAATCATCTATTATTTTAGTATTCCAAAGCGCCTTTGAATCATAGGCTAAAGTACCTTTTTGGACCTTTAAAGGAGCAGGGATATTGTTGGTGTATAAACTCCCAGTTCCAAGACCTTGTGGCAATATAGTGTTTTTTAAAAAGACCCATTGTGCAATAGCATTTAGACCTATATTGCTCTCCAAAGCAGAGGTAGCCCACCACCCTATTCCTCTGGAGTCTGCTAGTTGAATCCATTGGTCACTTCCTTTAAATCCTCCAATAAAACTTGGTTTCAATATAATATATTGAGGTTTAACAGTGTCCAAAAGATGTTCTTTTTGTGCAACAGTCAAGCAGCCAATAAGGGATTCATCTAAGGCCACTGGAATAGGAGCGTCTGCGCACAAGGTAGCCAAATCATTGATCGATTGTACTGGAAGGGGTTGCTCTATAGAATGTACCCCTATTTCCTGAAGAGACTCCATTACTTTATAAGCTGTTTTAAGATCAAAGGCCCCATTGGCGTCTACGCGAAGCTCAATGACTTCCTCTGGATATTGTTGTCTTATGGACCTTAGTAAGGCCAATTCTTGATCTACATCTATGGCCCCTATTTTCATTTTTACACAATTAAAACCATTATTTAAAATAGCCCCAATCTGCTGAGACATGAAATTTTGATCGCCCATCCAAATAAGACCGTTAATAGGAATAGGGGTTTGCGCTGAAATAAATGGAGAAGGAAATAGCATAAAAGGATGGCTAGACTGGAGGGATAAAAATGCTTGTTCCAAACCAAATTGAATGCTAGGGAAATGCAAAAGATCTGACCAAAGTGATTCTAGGCCTAAATGAATATGGTTACAAGCCCAAGAGAGTTTGTCTTCATAATCTGGAACGTCGTCATAACTTAAACCTTTCAAAAGACCGCACTCACCATAGCCCACCCGATTGTTTTCAGTAATTTTTATAAAATAGGATGTTTTGGTTTTTAAGACCCCCCTAGACGTTCCGCTAGCTTGTTTAAAAATTAAATCGTATTTACAGAAAGTGGCCCTCATTTTCATAGCTTATAAAAATAACCAAAATCTACTTAAATACCCACTTAACTATTCATAGTATTGATTAAAAAATCTTTAAAATCTTTTGTGATAGGAATTTTCTTTTGACCTATAATAACATCTTTGGCATTTATAGAATTAATATGCTCAATATTCACGATATAAGATTTATGCGCCTTATAAAAAAGCTTTGAAGGTAACTTAGTGTGATACTCTTTTAAGGAAGAACGAACCACAAAAATTTTATGTATAGTATAGATCTCTAAATAAACATTATCTGCTTTAATATATAAGATTTCAGAAAAGGATATTCTATGGTAAATATGCTGTTTTTTGATGAAAATACTGTCAGAAAGTATGGCTGTTGTATCAGTATCTGAATCCAAGACAGTACTCTCTTTTGAAGTTGACAGTTGCTCTCTAAAATTAAAAAGCGCTATTTCAATCGCTGTAAAAAGGTCTTCTCTGTCAAATGGTTTCACCAAATACCCATTAGGAGTCACTTTCTTAGCTTCTGCCACAGTAACCCTATCTGAATTGGAAGTAATAAAAATAAATGGAATATTTTTATATTCCCTTATGTGTCCCCCTAATTCTATGCCGGTTTCTTTACCAGATAATAAAATGTCTATCAATACTAGGTGTATCTTTTTTAGACTTAAAATTTGCACTGCTGCATTGTAATCAGATACAGATTCTACCTTATCATACCCTAATTTAGAAAGCATCCTAATCACACTGTCTACAACAACTAAATTATCTTCTACTAATAAAATTTCAGGATCATTAGGCAATAGCATACAGTGATTTATGCTTCTAATTTACAACAAATTATTATAACCTATTAAAAAACAGATGGACCATAAAAAAGTAAGTAATGCTACTTTTTTAAGCTCTGGATCCAATAATGAAGGTGAAGTAGTTTTAAAAACTTTAATCGCATGAAAAAGCAATGGTATAAAAACCAATAATGGTAAAAAGTTTAAATAACTATCAAAAGAAAAATAGGTTGCTCCAAGACTGGCTAGAAAAGCCAAAATCAAAAGTAATAAATGATATATTTTACCCCATTTATACCCGAATTTAACCACTAAGGTATTCTTATTACTAAAACGGTCGTTTTCATGATCTCTCAAATTATTGAGGTTAAGCACAGAAACACTTAAAGAACCTATAACCATGGCTGGCAATAAGTCTAATAGAGAAAGGTGAAGGCTGTATAAAAATTTACTTCCTAAAACGGAAAGTAATCCAAAAAATAAAAAAACAAATAAGTCTCCAAAACCTTTATAACCGTAGGCGCTTCCCCCTACCGTATATCTAATTGCAGACCAGATACTGGCTATTCCCAAAATAAAAAACAGTACAAAATAAGGCCAGTGAGTCCTGCCAAAAGAAACCAACAACAATCCTAAAACCGAAATTAGGGCTACTACAGACAAGATCACTATGCCTCTTTTTAATTGAGAAGCGGTTAAAAGTCCTGATTGCAGTACCCTTTTAGGACCAAGCCTTTGATCATTATCTGTTCCTTTTAAACCATCTCCATAGTCATTAGCAAAGTTAGAAATGACCTGAAACAATAAGGTACACCAGAGCGAAAGCACCAATATATATACATTAAACGCCCCCTCACCTATGGCTAGAGCAGCACCAACTATTATTCCAGAAAAAGATAAGGGTAGGGTTCTTAGTCTAGCTGCTTGCAACCATATTTTAAGTGAATTTGCTTCAAACGACATGGGCAATATTTAAAGCTTTAAGCCTCTAGAAGGTAAATTCCCTCTGAGGCTATTTTAATCGTTCTGTTTTTATAAAGGGTCCCAATGGCTTTTTTGAAAACCTTTTTACTCATTTCTAAATAAGCTTTTATTTCTTCCGGAGAAGATTTATCGTGAAGGGGTAAAAAACCCTTATGAGCAGAGAGCAAATCCATTACTTGTTTTGCAGCCGGTTCTAATACAGCAACACCTAGCGGTTGTAAACTAATGTCTAATTTAAAATCTTCTCGCTGTAATTTTACATAGGCAGTCAAAGTGTCCCCCACTGAGATGGGTTTAAAGACTTCATTATGGTACACCATACCTTTGTGCTTATTTTCCACAATAACATCCCATCCAATATCTGATTGTCTAGTGACCAATACAGAAACAGCGTCACCTTGTGCATAATTAGCCGTGCTATTGTCTAGAAACTTATCTAACTTATTAGATCCTACAAGTCTAAATGTAACTGGATCTAGATAACAGTAAACCACATAAGATTGACCCGCAACCATTTTTGATCTTTGTTCCTTAAAAGGTACCAAAAGGTGTTTTTCTAGACCCCATTGAAGGAATGCACCAATAGTATTTACTTCCTCTACCCTTAAAAGCGCAAAGGAATTTCTTTCTATATAAGGGACCAGGTTTGTGGCAACAGGTCTTTCATCATAATCTAAATAGCAAAAAACAGACAATTTATCCCCAATTTCCCAATCTTGAGGAACATACTTATTGGGCAGCAAAATATCTGTGCCTTCGTTATCTCCAAGAAATAAACCAACAGAAGTATCTCTTAGAATCTCTAATTCATTGAATTTACCGAGTACAATCATAATTATATAAAACGCAAAAATACAGTTAAAATAGCGGAAAGCGGTTTTTAACGCACTTTAATTTAATAGATGAACAAAGATTAATAATACGCCTTAAGCGTCTTAAAGAAGTTCATTAAAACGCCTTCATTTTCAGTTCTGGGAGTCTTTATTTCTAAAAGGCTAGGCCCATTGTTTCGCTGAAAAAAGCTAGCTAATTCATTTGCTAAACTATCTTTATCCTGAGCACTGTTATATTCAAATCCGTGTAAATTACAAAGGGCCTGAGCACTGAGCTCGTGAACCGTTTCAAAATAAGTCCTAAAATTATCACTATCCGTCTTTCCTGGCAATACCCTAAAAATACCTCCACCTTGGTTGTTGATCAGAATAATTTTAAAGTCTTTTGGAATGTACTTATTCCACAAACCATTACTGTCGTAAAAGAATCCCAAATCACCTGTAACCAATGTTGTTTGCACTTGGGAGGCTACACTCGCGCCTATGGCTGTAGCAGTGCTCCCATCAATTCCAGAAGTTCCTCTATTACAGTATACACTTACTGAAGATTTCACTGAAAATAATTGTGCATACCTTATGGTAGCACTATTAGCTAAATGTAATACCGTATTATTAGGGAGGGCGTTTAGTAAATGATAGAACGCATAAAAATCCGAAAAAGGACAAGAGGCTGTATAGTTTTCAATATGTGCCTTGTAACTGCTTTTATAGCCAAGTGCACGTTTTTTTGGCGTGTCAAGGGGGGGCATTTCAAGAGAAATAGGCTTTTGGAAGGCTGGACTAAAAAAGGCATCGGCCGTAGGCCTAAAACAAGTGAAATGGGTGAAAAATGGATTCACAACAATCTCGTTTTGTATCTGCCAATGTAGTTTTGGGGTGTATTGATTTAAGAAATTCTTTATTTTTTTTGAGACTACAGCCCCACCTATAGTCACCAAAAGATCTGGTGATAAGGCTGCCCCAATGGCTGCCGCATCTAAGTGAGATTCCATGGGAGCAATAATATTATCTATGCTATCAATAAATTCGGGATGGTGTACATTAGAGGTGGTTTCTGTAAAAACCAATACCCTTGGGTCTTTAGATAGCCATTCAACCAATTCATTGGACAAATAATCCGGCGCATTTGGGTATAAAACACCTACAATAACCATAATTCGATTTGCCCCCTCCCATAGTGCTTTCAATTCAGGGTCAGAAAGTGTTTTATGCACGGCTTCACTCTCCGAATGAGACACATAAGCTTCTTTTGCCGGAGGTGCTAAAGTACTTTCATACAAAGGAGCTTCTTGGTATAGCGGCTCTTCGAAAGGGGTGTTTAAATGAATGGGTCTATTGGTGGCTTTTAACTGACTAAATGCTGTAGCTAATAAAGTGTGATTTTTTTGGCTTATGACTTCTTGATTATACTGCAAATCCTTAGGCATAAAGCGATTGTAACGTTCCACCGCATGAGAAGCATCTTGAATTAATGGGCTAGAAAATATTACGTGCTTGCCAAAAACACCCTCTTGCTTAATGGTTTGTCCATAGCCTTTATCTATGAGATAACTGGGCCTATCTGCTGAAATAACGACCAGTGGAATTCCTGAATAGTAGGCCTCTGAAACCGCGGGATAATAATTCAATAACGCACTTCCTGAGGTACACACTAATACGGTGGGTTCCTGATTTCTTTGCGCTAATCCCAAGGCAAAAAATCCAGCAGCACGCTCATCTACAATACTATAGCAATCAAAAAAGGGGTCTGCTAGAAAACTGATGGTCAATGGAGCGTTTCTAGATCCGGGAGAAATAACTATCCTAGAAATACCCTGTGCTTTACAGTGTAAAACAACGGTTTGCGCTAAAGGAATACTAGAGTATTGCATGGTAACAAAAGTAGGTGCTAATCATTAAATTAAAAAAAATAGGCGGTGTATTAAATGACTTTTTTTATGGTTTGGGCTTTTAATATGGTCTCTTCCCATTCTTTCTCCGGATGGGAGCCAGAAGTAATTCCTGAGCCCACGAAAACAGTGGCTAGTCCAGATAGGTATTCCATACACCTTAAATTGACATATAAATCTGCCTCAATAGCATGTAGCCCCTTAAAACCCAAAGAAGATTGGGCCAAATGGGGGTGCACAAGCCCTAAGTAGCCCGCGTAAAATTTGCGGTCCACAGCTTCATTTTGCTGAATAAAATCATGCGCTTGATCTCTAGGAAGGCCACATATTGCTGGAGAAGGGTGTAAAGCGTCTATTAATTCAGTCAGTGATTTAGACCCTATTTGAGCCACATTAATATCTGTTTTAAGATGAGATACTTGGCCAGCATTCACCTGATAAGTGTTGGTTTTATTTACCTTAAGGCCTAAGGCGCTGAGGCGTGTCTCAATGTCTTGGGCAACCATGGCTTGCTCCTCTATCTCTTTTGAAGTCCATTTTTCAGAAAACAAATCAGCAGAGGCAGTATCCCTTTTAATAGTTCCTGCTAAAGCAGCTGTTTGTAAGGATTTATTTTCTATTTGCAACAAACGCTCAGGAGTGGCCCCTATCCAAGTGCCCAAAGCGGGGTGATGCCATAAATAACAAAAAGCACTGTCATAACTGTCCAACAAGCCCTCAAAAATGGCTACAGGGGTTTTGACTGTTTCAAAAGAAGCGGCACGCGCTAATACTACTTTTTTAAATTGATTACGCCCAATCTCATCTAAGGCGCTTTGTACCAAATTCACATGGGCTATTCTCAAAGTGTCCGAATGCTCAGACGCATTAGTAAGCACTTTTTCATGCACCTCTAAAGGCGCTTTTTTTTGGCTTGTAGCTGTAAGTATTGGCTTAAAAGCAGCGCTCATATAGCCATCAGGCTTTAATAAGTAGGGCGCTTTTTCATGAGAATAGGTGGCCATGACAAAACCAAAAGCGGCTTTAGAGGTTAAATGATGTAGTGCGTCCGTCTCTTGCCACAGCAAGTGAACCTGAGCCTCATTTGGAGATTTAAAAGCTACAAAAGGCAATCCCTGATTAAAAAAACCCGCTATATTATCTAATAGATCCTCTATTGCGTAGGTCATACCAACTAGTTTCTTGGAAGGGCAATAGTGGTTAGCTTATTGACAGAAATTAATTGACCCGCCTCATCCGTAATTTTTATATCCCATAATTGCGTTGTTCTCCCTTTATGGAGTACTGTGGCTTTTGCGTAAACAAAACCAGAAGCGATACTTTTCACGTGGTTTGCCGCAATTTCTATGCCCCTAACTTTATAATTTTTAGCATCTAAAAATAAAAAGGATGCCGCACTGCCTACACTTTCTGCAAGGGCAACCATTGCACCACCATGCAATACTCCGTCCGGCTGGTGCACTTTTGGCCCTACAGGCATTTTAGCCGTTAAAAAATCTTCTCCAACGTCTACATAAGAAATCTCAAGTGTTTCCATTAGCGTATTGGGACACCTGTCATTACACGCTTTAAGAATGGTTTCTTTGTCCATGTTTTTTTTAGTAAAATTAAACAATAATAAAGGACTGACACAATTGTATATCTTTGATTTAACTAATATTTATATCCATGTTACCATTAGAAAACCATTGGGTTCGTTTGGACCCCTTAAGTGCAAGTCACACAGACGACCTTTGGGAGGTTGTAAAAGATTTAGATATTTATAAATACAGCCCGAACGACCTGAGTACAAAAGATCAATTAGCCGCTTATATAGCCATAGCTGTAGCGAATGAAGCGGCTGGGAAAGACATTCCCTTTGCTATTTTTAACAAATTATCTCAAAAATATGTGGGTAGCACCAGGTTTGGATACATAGATCTATACAACAAAACACTTCATATAGGATGGACATGGTTGGCAAAAGAAGTCCAAGGTACTGGACTCAACAGCGCTTTAAAACACCTCATGCTTTCGCATGCATTTGAGGTCATGAAAATGCGGAAAGTTATTTTTAGGGTAGACGCACTCAATACAAGATCCAGAAAGGCAGTAGAGAAACTTGGGGCAACATTAGAAGGGATTCTGAAAGAAGACGTGTTTGTAGCCCAAAAAAGAATTAGAGACACCTGTTGTTATGCCCTATTCTCTAGAGACTACTTCTCAAAATAAACAATCTTTCTAGTCGTATAAGTATTGTCAGGGGTGGTGATTTTTTTGATCCAATTTTTAAAAGGACTCCCGTCTAATTGGTACAAATTTTTCTTTGTTTGACGCACCACACCCCTTTCAAAAATCTGTTCAATTGGGTGGTTAATACTGTTGTATTTTGTCCTTACGGACGATGCCTTCTTAGGGAGATACAAACTGTCTTTTTCTATATAAATAGTATTGTGAAGTTCAATTTCTAAGCCCTTTTTATTGAACATTCGTTGTTCCATGGAGCTGGGAATTCCGTTGTCAAATTCCTTTATGTTCAACTGGGTCAAAGTTCCACCAGCCTTAAAGAAAATAGAATCCACTTGTTTTAAAGGCACACTGTCTTGCCAATAAGCGGTAGATTTTTGGGTGCGTAAAGAATCCCACTCATGGCTAATTAAAGTAATAAAACGACCCTGTGTATTTGTTCTCACCACTCTGGTTAACTGCCCAATACTGTCATAGCGATAATTAAATTGCGCTACAAAAGTCCTATCATAACCAATAATTTTCTCTTTGATTTTAAGTTGTGGTAGGCTGTCATAACTATAAAAATTAGCCATTGAAGTGGTTTTGTCTAATGCTCCATTGACATAATTTTCTACCCTTCGTTCTACCAGTTTTTCTTTTTCATATTTGTAATAGGTAGTCTCACTATCATTTTCGCCAAAAACTGTAGCTGCTTGCACCAATTGTCCTGATCTATTAAACAGATATTGCTCTTGGCCGTATTTAGTAAATACAAAACACGATTTCACAGGACCTTTTAAATCAAAATCTGATCGGTCATAAGTGATTATTTCTTGAGACCATACCAGCATATGGGAAAAAAGAAACCCTATAAAAAAAGACCATCTAAAATAACATTGCATGCTATAAAGGTAGTGTATTCAACAAAAAAAAAGGCAGCCGAAAGGCTGCCTTTTTATAGTGTGAATGAAAAGTAATTATTTTACTTCTTCAAAATCTACATCTTCTACATTATCTGCGTCTGCACCCGCATTAGGCTGAGCACCAGCTGCACCAGCGTCTCCACCTGCAGCACCAGCTTCTGCCTGAGCTTTGTACATTTCTTCAGAAGCAGCTTTCCAAGCCTCGTTAATTTTGTCTAAAGCTGGCGTGATTTGTTCCAAGTCTTTAGTTTCAAAAGCTTTTTTAAGCTCCTCTAAAGCAGCCTCAATTGGCGCTTTTTTATCTTCTGAAAGCTTTTCCCCAAATTCTTTGAGTTGCTTCTCTGTCTGGAAGATCATTCCGTCTGCCTCATTGAGTTTGTCTACTGTTTCTTTAGCTTTCTTGTCAGACTCTGCATTGGCCTCTGCCTCTGCTTTCATTTTCTTGATTTCCTCTTCGGTTAAACCTGAAGAAGCTTCTATTCTAATGTCTTGAGTTTTATTGGTCGCTTTATCTGTAGCAGATACTTTAATAATACCATTAGCATCAATATCGAAAGTTACTTCAATTTGAGGTGTACCACGCTGTGCAGGTGGAATACCGTCTAAATGGAATCTACCGATGGTTTTATTGTCTGTAGCCATAGGTCTTTCTCCTTGCAATACATGTATTTCAACCGATGGCTGATTGTCTGCAGCAGTAGAGAAAACTTGCGATTTCTTTGTAGGAATGGTCGTATTAGATTCTATAAGCTTGGTTAAAACACCTCCCATAGTTTCAATACCTAATGAAAGTGGTGTTACATCTAACAATAATACATCTTTAACATCTCCAGTTAATACTCCTCCTTGAATGGCTGCACCAACGGCAACAACCTCATCTGGGTTAACCCCTTTAGAAGGTTTCTTTCCAAAGAATGCCTCAACAGCCTCTTGAACCGCTGGAATTCTTGTAGAACCTCCCACTAAGATAATTTCATCTATATCACTTTTAGATAAGCCAGCCGCTTTAAGGGCAGACTCACAAGGGGCTATAGTTCTTTTTACTAAGTCTGCAATTAATTGGTCAAACTTCGCTTTGGTCAGGGTTCTCACTAAGTGTTTAGGTCCTGAAGCAGTAGCAGTTACATAAGGAAGGTTAATTTCTGTCTGAGCAGAAGAAGATAATTCAATCTTAGCTTTCTCAGCAGCTTCTCTCAATCTTTGAAGTGCCATAGCGTCTTCTCTAAGGTCAATGCTCTCTTCTGACTTAAACTCGTCTGCCATCCAATCAATGATTTTCTGGTCTACGTCGTCTCCACCTAAGTGTGTATCTCCATCAGTCGCTAAAACTTCAAAAACACCATCTCCTAATTCTAGGATAGAAACATCATGAGTTCCTCCACCGAAATCGAAAACAACTATTTTTTGTTCTACATCTTTTTTATCCAAACCGTAAGCCAAAGAGGCTGCAGTAGGCTCGTTAATAATACGCTCAACGGTTAAACCAGCAATTTCACCTGCTTCTTTGGTCGCTTGCCTTTGGGCGTCATTAAAATATGCTGGAACTGTAATCACAGCTCTAGACACAGACTGACCAAGGTAGTCCTCAGCGGTCTTTTTCATTTTTTGAAGAATCATAGCAGACAATTCTTGCGGTGTGTATAAACGTCCGTCAATGTCTACTCTAGGCGTGTCGTTGTCTCCTTTTAGTACTTTGTAAGGCACACGTCCAGCTTCTTTACTAGATTCTGAGAATTTATTCCCCATAAATCTCTTAATAGAATAGATGGTTTTGTGAGGGTTGGTCACTGCTTGTCTTTTAGCAGGATCTCCTACTTTAATTTCACCACCTTCTACAAAGGCTATTACAGAAGGAGTTGTTCTTTTTCCCTCAGCGTTTGGAATTACAACAGGCTCATTACCCTCCATTACGGAAACACAAGAGTTTGTTGTTCCTAAATCTATTCCGATAATTTTACTCATGTCAATATATTTATTTTGTTTGCAATCCTTTTAAGGTTCCCCAACCCTATTTCAAGTATTATGCCATGATAAAATTGCTGACAAGCTGACAGTTTTATGTTTGTAAACCATTAAAAATGGTAACTTATTGACATAAAAACCCATAGAAATCTGTCAAAATGTTTGCAATCCTTTTAAGGTTCCCCAACCCTATTTCAAGTATTATGCCATGATAAAATTGCTGACAAGCTGACAGTTTTATGTTTGTAAACCATTAAAAAATGGAACTTCTTGACAGAAAAGCCCATAAAAATCTGTCAAAAAGGGTGGGATTGAATTATACTTTTTACGGAAGGGTTATGTTATAGCAAGTACAATATGAATCTGTAGCATCCTAAAAAATACTTAAGGATCCTGCAGATTCATTTACACTTTGGCTAAAAAATCATTGAAACAAAACATATCTTTGTAATGTTCAAAAGACAGTGAACCAATTGAATGTATGCCTATGGAGTGTATCAGTATTTTTGATATGTTAAAAATTGGTGTGGGGCCTTCTAGCTCTCATACATTAGGTCCATGGCGTGCTGCTGAAAGGTGGCTATCTGAGTTATCAGAAGAGACCAATCTTTCCCAAATAACCCAAATAAAAGTATCTATATATGGTTCGCTCTCACTGACAGGAAAGGGCCATGCTACAGATTACGCTTTAATGTTAGGCTTATCTGGTTATGATCCTGTGCACATTCCTACGGAAGAAATTCCGGCTGCTATTGCAGCCATAAAGGCAAACAAATCTCTGCTACTCAACGGGATGTTTCCGATTCATTTTAATCCTGAATCAGATTTAGTATTCGAAAAGGATTTTTTGCCTTTTCATGCCAATGGCATGGAATTTCATGCTACCACAACTAATGGAAATATTCATTCAGAAATCTACTACTCTATTGGTGGTGGTTTTGTAGTTAAAGAAGCCTTAGAAAATGCCAAGGAAAATGAAGTTCAATTTAATAGTTTCCCCTATCCTGTTGAGAAAGGAAGAGAATTATTGGCTTATTGTAAAGACAGCAACCTATCTATTTCTGCTTTAGTGCTAGAAAACGAAAGGTCTTTGAGGTCGGACGTTGAAATTGATCAAGGAATTCATGATATATGGAACGTCATGTTGGCTTGTATGTACGAGGGTTGCCACACTGAGGGTAAGCTACCAGGGGGCTTAAACGTGAGAAGAAGGGCTTTTGACCTTCATTTAACTCTCATAGGGCAAAGTACATACCACAACAAGGAAAGCTGGCTCAAAGAAATTAGAAAAACAGACGTAAAATTTAGAGAAATCTTAAAATGGGTGAGCTGTTTTGCACTAGCAGTGAATGAGGTAAATGCGGCTTTAGGTAGGGTTGTTACGGCCCCTACAAACGGCAGTGCGGGGGTAATACCTGCAGTACTCATGTATTATCTGACCATTGAAAACCACCAGGGATCTTTTGATGAAATTAAACGTTTTCTGTTGGTTGCCGGAGAAATTGGCAGCATTTTCAAAAAAGGAGCTACTATCTCTGCTGCCATGGGGGGCTGTCAAGCAGAAATTGGTGTTTCCTCTGCCATGGCAGCAGCTGCACTCACTGAATTGTTAGGCGGAACTCCTGAGCAAGTGCTTATAGCTGCTGAAATAGCCATGGAACATCACTTAGGAATGACCTGTGATCCCATTGGTGGATTGGTTCAAATTCCCTGTATTGAAAGAAATTCTATGGGTGCCATTAAAGCTATTAATGCTGCGGAACTCGCTTTAAACTCCAATCCTGAAAACGCTAAAATACCTTTGGATAAAGTAGTAGAAACCATGTGGGAAACTGCCAAAGACATGAGCAGTAAATACAAAGAAACCTCTACTGGAGGTTTGGCTGTTGGTGTATTTTTGAGTGATTGCTAATTAAGGAGACTTCCCCAGATATAATAAGGACCATTTAATGGTATTTTGTAGAAAACACCTTACTTTTATAGCATAAAACTTTAAAAATGTCTGTAGCTAAAAAAGACTATAAGAAAATTACGGTCCAATCTCTCACCGAGATGAAGTCTAATGGGGAAAAAATATCTATGCTTACTGCATACGATTTTACCATGGCTCGTATTGTAGATCAATCCAAAGTAGACGTCATATTGGTAGGTGATTCTGCCAGTAATGTCATGGCGGGACATGAAACCACACTACCCATTACTCTAGATCAAATGATTTATCACGCTTCTTCAGTAGTTAGAGCTGTTTCAAGGGCTTTAGTTGTTGTAGACATCCCTTTTGGAAGTTATCAGAGTGACCCTAAAGAGGCCCTGAGATCTGCCATTCGAATCATGAAAGAAAGTGGTGGTCATGCAGTTAAATTAGAAGGTGGAGAAGAAATTAAAGAATCTGTAAAAAGAATTCTAAATGCGGGTATTCCAGTCATGGGTCACCTGGGTTTAACCCCACAATCCATCTATAAATTTGGCACATACACCGTTAGAGCAAAGGAGGAAGAAGAGGCAAAAAAATTAATTGAAGACGCCTTACTGCTAGAAAGACTTGGTTGCTTTGCAATTGTTTTAGAAAAAATACCCGCCACTCTCGCAGCAAAAGTAGCTGCCCAATTAACTATACCGGTTATTGGTATTGGTGCTGGTGGTGGTGTTGACGGACAGGTCTTAGTTATTCATGATTTATTGGGAATGACCAAGGAATTTTCTCCTAGATTTTTAAGGAGATATATGGACTTATACCAAGGAATGACTGAAGCCATTGGATCCTATGTAAATGACATAAAGAATCGCGATTTCCCTAACGAGCAAGAGCAATATTAAGGCAACATCAATAACTTTATGTCAAGGAATAATACTACTATTTGAGGCTATTAATTTTACTGTTTCAACCCTTATAAACCTTTTTTTTTGAATTCTTTAGATATACTATACGAAGACAACCATCTGATCGCTATTAATAAAAAAGCGGGGGAATTGGTACAAGGAGATAAAACAGGAGATACCCCCTTAAGTGAAACGGTAAAAGCTTTTATAAAACAGCGAGACCAAAAGCCTGGAAATGTTTATCTAGGGGTGCCCCACCGACTAGACAGACCCACTTCTGGAGTAGTGATTTTTGCGAAAACTTCGAAAATACTTCCTAGAATGAATGCGCTTTTTGCCAGTCAGGATGCGCATAAAACATATTGGGCTTTGGTACAACCTTCCCCAAAAAATGAATCTGAAACATTGACGCATTGGATGGTTCGCAATACAAAACAGAATAAATCCTACGCCCATAATAAAGAAGTTCCAAATGCCAAATTGGCTAAACTCAAATACAGTCTTATCAAGGAGCTAGACAGATATACCCTTTTAGAAATACAATTATACACAGGCAGACACCATCAAATTAGGGCGCAATTATCTGCTATAGGTTGTTGTATAAAAGGAGACTTAAAATACGGCGCCTCAAGATCTAACCCTGATGGGAGTATTCACCTGCATGCTAGACATTTATTCTTTGAACATCCTGTTAAAAAAATAGCTATTTCTATCACTGCACCTACACCAAAGGAAGCACTTTGGTCGGCCTGTGAGAGTTAGTTGAGCTTATTTTTTTATTGAAAGCTAGGCTTATCTTATTTTTGACAAGGCTTTTTCTCTCATAATATCGGCCACAGTCCTACCACTTAAATGACTTTCTAACCAGGAGAGAATATCTAGATATAAAAAAGCCCTTTTCTCATAAGGATGGTCTTCGTAAACCTTGAGTTTGGTGTGTAGTTTTTTAAATGCATCTTGTAAATCAGATGGGTATATTTGGCCCAAATTTCTCAAAAACACAATCATTTCTTTTTGTACCGCATGAAGGTCGTTCATCTTTAGTAGAAACTTATAAGTACTTTTAAGTTGAATTTCCAAATGATAATCCATCCCAGATTCGTAATGAGCCACAAGGCTCAACACCCTGGCAAAACACATTAGGTCTTCTCGCATTTTGAGGTGTTTGTTTTGAATTATTTTCTTTAAATAAACAATACAATTCTTGTGATCCCCTACCCCAAAAAACAAACAGGCAATTTTATAATACAACAGCATTATGTGATGTTGGTCCAACCTGTCTTGGTGTTTGTCTATACCATAATTAATGGCTTGGACTAAATATAAACCTTGCTTAAAAGTACCTTCCAGAAAATGAAGGTTTAATTTATTTGAATTTAAATACAAAAATGACAGCGCGCTTATATTGTCATTTTTAGGAAAAAAGTCACTCTGCAATACTGCCTCCATATGGTCTAGTGTCTCTTTAAACTGTGAGCTGTACTTGACGTGGAAAAGTGATTCTAACAAATAGTTATTCCCTTTAATATAGAAGACAGGATGCAATTGTATCATATCTTTTTGATCAGCGAATAACTGTACCCATTTACTGGCATATTTGTAACTAGAGAGGAAGTCTTGTGTGAGAAAACTATACCAAAGATGTGCTTTATACAACCAAAGTTTTTCTCTAAAACCCAATTGGTCTATGTGATGCTCTGGTAAATTTTCATGAAAGTAAGAAGTAATTTTAGTCAAGTCTTCATCTGACCTAGCATAGCCCACTTTAAGCATCATAGCATATAATTCTAAGGACAAATTAGACAATTTGCTAGCCATATTGTTTTCAAAAGACAGCCGGCTAGACTGTGTGACCAATTCTTGTGCTCTGTCTGGAATACTCCTAGTAATATATTGGGTTTCTATGACTTTTTCTAACTCAACTATCTCATAAGCGATATTTTTTTCTTGTTGCTCAATAGCGAGTGTCTTGGCTTTCTCTAATATTTTTAAACTCTGTTTGTACAACCCTTTTTGATACAAAATGGTCGCGAAATCCAGTTGCTCTCTTAACTGAACCCTAATATTTTGATTGACTGGATTCAGTCTTAACGATATTAATATTTGCTTGTATAAATGCGCTTTTAAATTAGATAATTGGGTTTTTTTGACAATGCCACTCTCTAGAATTACGGCTTCTTCATATTGCTTTGCGCGATCTAAAAGATTGAATAAGGCCAAAAATTTTGCATCTGTGTTTACACCCAATCTACCTACATAAAGTTTGAATTGTCTTTTTTCAGATTTTGAAAGTGATTTAACTAAAACAAATAAAGGGTCTTTATGCAGATTTGTCATCGTATTATTAAAGTACTAATCTATTGTATATAAGTAACTTAACAAAGGTCTATGGGCACTGTGTATTGTAAAACAAATACTAAAATTCGGTTTACTCACTAGCAATTATTATCTTCGTTAGTAAGACCAAATTACGGAAATATAATGAGTAAAGACAAGGTATTTATTTTTGACACCACTTTGAGAGACGGCGAACAGGTTCCTGGTTGTAAATTAGACACCCCTCAAAAACTAGAAATAGCTGCGAGACTAGACGAATTAGGTGTAGATATTATTGAAGCTGGCTTCCCTGTGTCTTCACCTGGTGATTTTAATTCAGTTAATTTAATATCAAAATTGGTAAAAAATGCTTCTGTCTGTGGATTGACAAGAGCTGTTAGAAAAGATATTGAAGTAGCTGCACAAGCACTTAAACATGCTAAAAAGCCTAGAATTCATACCGGTATTGGTACGTCTGATTCACATATAAAATTCAAATTCAATTCCAATAGAGATGCCATTATTGAAAGGGCTGTTGCCGCCGTTTCTTATGCCAAAACTTTTGTAGAAGATGTTGAGTTTTATGCTGAGGATGCTGGTAGAACAGACAATGAGTTTTTGGCTAGGGTATGTGAAGCTGCCATTAAAGCTGGTGCTACGGTACTTAATATTCCCGACACCACCGGATATTGTTTGCCTGAGGAATACGGCGCTAAAATTAAATATTTAAAGGAGCATGTCACGGGTATTCACAAAGCAGTTTTATCTTGCCATTGTCACAATGACCTTGGGTTGGCTACTGCGAATGCCATTGCCGGAATCCAAAATGGGGCAAGACAGATTGAGTGTACTATAAATGGCATTGGAGAAAGGGCTGGAAATACTGCACTAGAAGAAGTAGTGATGATTATGAGACAGCACCCAAATTTAATGTTAGATACTAATATTAACAGCCAGCTACTCAATGACACTAGTATAATGGTTTCTAGAAATATGGGGATGATGGTTCAGCCTAACAAGGCTATTGTTGGTGCCAATGCGTTTGCTCACAGTTCTGGAATTCATCAAGATGGTGTCATTAAAAATAGGGAGACTTACGAAATTATTGACCCTGCTGAAGTAGGCGTCACAGAATCTTCCATTGTTTTAACTGCCAGAAGTGGCAGGGCTGCTTTGGCTTATAGATCAAAAAATGTGGGCTATGAGCTGACCAAAATACAATTAGATAAAATTTACGCCTTGTTTTTGGATTATGCAGATTCTCATAAAGAGGTCACAGATGAAGGCATTCACGAAATTATGGCTCAATCAGGATTTGAATTTTAAGGTGCTGTTAATTACTGGAAATTTATGAACTTAAAGGTAGCGCTTTTAACACATCAAGGAGAAGAAAACACCGCTATGAATCAGGTGGTTAAATGTATTCGCGCTATTGAAGAAAACTACAACCATCTTTTTACGATACATACTTTTACCCCTGAGTTTAGAAACAACTTGGCACTATTAGACCAAGCAACCATAAATAGTTGTAAAAATTCAGATGCTATATTAAGTGCGTTTCCTGTTTCAAAAAATGGATATCACATTTCAAAAGAAGCTGTTAAAACTAACACACTTGATATTTTTGATTGTTATGCAAGTGTTTTACCTACTCTTCCCTTCCCGAAACAAGTTAATATAGGGGAATATGCTTCGGATAAAAATGTAGATATTGTGGTTTTTTCTGCACTTAAAGCAGGAAAGTATGCAGCTGTAGAAATGGCTGCTAAGTCTGGTGTAGATAGCTTTCACTCTAATATTCAAAGTGTAAACCAACTGTTTCATTTGGCTTTTAAGACCGCCAAGAATAGAAATCAAAAATTACATATTGCCATACCTGAAGGGCCTTATAAAAAATCTATTTGGGAAAAATCTGTCGCTGAGATTGCCCCTAGTTACCCCATGGTTAAGACATTTATGTGTGATATTTCTGTAATTATACAAACTGTACTGAAAACCCCTGAAGACTTAGATTGTATTTTTACCGATCGCGCACATGGAAATATTGTCAACAGTTTAAATAATAATTTATTTGGACTAGCCAGCCTACTTCCCTGTGGTCATATGGGAATTGGCGTAAATCTTTTTGAACCATTAGAGGAAATACACCCTTCGCTTAAGAACAAGAGCAACCCTATCCCTCTAATTTATTCATTGGCATTACTACTCTCTAGATTTGGGCTGCAGGAAGAAGCTGGAGCCATTCAAATGGCTGTTAATAGTGCAGGTGAAAGAGCTATGTTTACTTGCTCGGACCGGCTACCAAAAGGCATTAACTGTGACCAATTAGGGGATTATTTGGCTGCTGCTATTATTGATTCAGAAGACATAGGAGTGTTGAATGACGAGAATATAGATCTAGGAAAATCTACCATTATTTAGATCAATCGTTTTTTATATTTAATGAGCCCAGAGTTAGTTATTCATAAAAAATCAGGGGCTCAAATGCAACAAATTCTTATATTTTTATAGATTTACATAGGACCCCTATAAGTTGCAATGTTTATATTTGTGGCTTTATTATTACACTACTATGAAAATATCATACAACTGGCTTAAAGAATTTATTGCAACTGATTGGAATGTAGAAAAAACATCACAATTATTGACAGATTTAGGCCTCGAAGTAGAGGGCGTAGTACCTTTTGAATCTATTAAAGGAGGGCTACAAGGTGTTGTAGTGGGACATGTACTGAGTTGTGAAAAACATCCTAACGCAGACAAATTACAGTTAACTAAAGTAGCTATAGGAAACGACACCACCTTACAAATTGTATGTGGCGCTCCTAACGTTACCAAGGGAATTAAAGTTGCAGTAGCCACAATTGGCACTACACTATACACTCCAGAAGGAGAAGCTTGGGTCATAAAAAAAGGGAAAATTAGAGGAGAAGAAAGCCATGGTATGCTTTGTTCTGAAAATGAACTAGGTTTAGGACAAAGTCATGATGGTATTTTAATTTTAGAAAACGACCTCAAAGAGGGTACCCCTTGCAGCAGTGTCTTTAATGTAGTGAGAGATGAGGTCATTGAAATTGGATTAACACCTAATAGAGCAGACGCCATGAGTCATTTTGGTGTAGCTAGAGATTTAAAAGCTGGTTTAAAACAACAAGGTGTATCTAAAGAACTTATCACACCTTCAGTGATGCAGTTTTCTGTTGACAATAGGCTTTCTACTATTCAAGTTAAAGTAGACACACCAGAATTAGCGCCACGATATTCTGGTATTACTATTAGTGATTTAACAGTAAAGGAAAGTCCTGATTGGATAAAAAACAGGCTTAAAGCTGTTGGGCTTAATCCTATAAACAATGTTGTAGATGCAACAAATTATGTGCTGCATGAATTAGGACAACCACTACACGCTTTTGATTTAGATAAAATTGAAGGAAAAACAATAGTCGTTAAAACACTTAAGGAAGGGACTAAGTTTACTACACTAGACGGTATTGAAAGACAGTTGTCTTCTGAAGATTTAATGATTTGTGACGTAAAAAAACCCCTCTGTCTAGCGGGTGTTTTTGGAGGGCAAGATTCAGGAGTGACCGAAAAAACTTCAGCTATTTTTCTAGAATCTGCCTATTTTAATCCTGTTTCCATCAGAAAATCTGCCAAGAGGCATGGATTGAGTACAGATGCTTCTTTTAGGTTTGAACGAGGTATAGATATTAACCTTGTAGAAGAATCTTTAAAAAGAGCAGCGCTGCTCATTAAAGAATTAGCAGGGGGACAAATAAGTTCTGACATTGTAGATCTATACCCGAAAAAAGAGGAAAATTACCAAGTGTTTTTAACCTTTAAGAGAATATATTCGCTCATAGGAGAGGAAATCCCTACAGATACTATTAAGAGTATTTTGAGCTCACTAGAAATACGTGTGAATAATGTAACAGACTCTGGTCTGGGGTTAACCATTCCTTTTTACAGGGTAGACGTTCAAAGAGAAGTAGACGTTATTGAAGAAATTTTAAGGGTTTATGGGTACAACAATATTCATTTCTCAAAAAAGATAAATGCTTCCATCGCTTATACAGACCCAAAGGCAGATCATATTATTCAAAATAAAATTGGTGATTCTTTAGCAGCACAGGGATTTTATGAGATTTTAACGAACTCTCTCACTTCTCCTAAGCCACTAGAATACACTCAAGATACTGACCTACAGCAGTCAGTAAGTATATTGAATCCATTGAGTAATGATTTAAGTATTTTAAAAACTTCAATGTTATTTACGGGACTAGAAACTGTTTCCTATAATATTAATAGAAAAACAAATCGTTTAAAACTATTTGAATTTGGTAAGACTTACCACCAAATAGAAGAGAACAGAATAGAGCACAAGCATTTAAGCATCTTAATGACGGGTAAGAAAGCTCCTGAAAATTGGTTGAGTTCAGATGAAAAGCTCAGTTTCTTTGACCTTAAATCTGTGGTAGAAAACATACTAGAAAGGCTAGGCATACAAAAATGGAAAATCTCAGAAGCCTCTTCTGATCTTTTTTCTGAAGGCATAAGCTACAATGGCAGAAAAGAAACTCTTGTTACTTTTGGGGTGCTCTCCAATAAGCTTCTTAAAAAATTAGACATAAAACAAGAAGTCCTTTATGCTGATTTTAATTGGGATGCAATGCTTAAATCACTTACAAAAGAAGCGGTGAAGTTTAAAGAAATCCCGAAGTTTCCTGAAGTATCTAGAGATTTTGCCCTATTGGTCAAAAACAATGTGACCTTTGAGAAGGTCGCTCAAACAGCTAAAAATGCTGAGAAAAAATATTTAAAAGAAGTGGGCTTATTTGACGTGTATACAGGAAAAAATTTACCCGAAGGCACAAAATCTTACGGGGTTAATTTTGTACTCCAAGACCAAAATGCGACACTAGAAGAAAAGCAAATAGATAAAATTATGCATAAGCTTCAATCTGCTTTTGAAAGAGACTTGGAAGCTACGCTTAGATAAATAAAAAACGCCTTCTTAAAGAAGGCGTTTTTTTTATACTATGACTATAGCTGATACATTTTCTCTCGTTGCACCTTAATATCCTTATCTGACATATAATCGTCAAAACTGAGGTACCTATCTATAACCCCTCTAGGAGTTATTTCAACTACCCTATTGGCTACTGTTTGAGCAAACTCATGATCATGAGTGGTCATTAATAAAGTTCCTTTAAAAGTTTTTAAAGAGTTGTTAAATGCAGTAATACTCTCTAAATCTAAATGATTTGTTGGCTCGTCTAACATAAGTACATTTGCGCGAAGCATCATCATTCTACTGAGCATACACCTTACTTTTTCTCCTCCAGACAAAACAGTGGCTTTCTTTAATGCTTCTTCTCCACTGAATAACATTTTCCCTAGAAACCCCCTTATATGTACTTCTTCTCTTTCCTCTTCGGTTTTAGCCCACTGTCTCAACCAATCTACCAAATTACTTTCTGTTTTAAAAAAGTCCGAATTATCTGCTGGTAAATAGGATTGATTGGTTGTAACACCCCATTGGTATTGGCCACTTTCCGCCTTTTTATTACCGTTGACAATTTCATAAAAAGCAGAGGTAGCTCTGGCATCTTTAGAAAAAACAACCACCTTATCTCCCTTAGCGAGGTTTAGGTCTACTCCTTTAAACAACAAATCGCCATCTTCAGAAAATGCACTCAAATTTTCCACATTTAAGATTTGGTCTCCCGCCTCTCTTTCTCTCTCAAAAATAATAGCAGGGTACCTTCTCGAAGAGGGTTTAATGTCGTCTACTTTTAATTTTGAAAGCATTTTTTTTCTAGAGGTAGCTTGCTTACTTTTTGCCACGTTAGCGCTAAACCTCATAATAAACTCTTGAAGCTCTTTGGCCTTCTCTTCTGCTTTTTTGTTTTGTTGTGCCCTTTGTCTTAAAGCCAACTGGCTACTCTCATACCAAAAGGTGTAATTCCCTGAATAAAGGTTTAATTTTCCAAAATCAATATCTGCAATATGAGTACAGACTGCATCTAAAAAGTGTCTGTCGTGAGATACAACTATAACCGTATTTTCATAATCTGCCAGAAAATTTTCTAACCATGAGATGGTTTCATAATCTAAGTCGTTAGTAGGCTCATCCATGATCAATACATCTGGATTGCCAAATAAGGCTTGTGCCAACAATACCCTTACTTTTAATTTTGGGTCTAAATCTGACATTAAAGTATAATGAAAAGACTCATTAATACCAAGATTAGAGAGCATTGCAGCAGCGTCACTATCTGCATTCCAACCATTCATCTCTTCAAATTGTACCTGCAACTCCCCTATTCTGTCTGCGTGTTTGTCGTCATAATCAGCATATAAACTGTCTATTTCATTTTTAATATCGAATAAAGGTTTGTTCCCTTTTACCACAGTTTCAAGCACGGTATTGCTGTCATAAGCATTGTGATTCTGCTCTAAGATAGACATACGTTTCCCTGGTTCTAAATGAACGTGGCCCGAGCTTGGTTCTAACTGTTTGGATAAGAACTTCAAAAAAGTAGATTTTCCCGCACCATTTGCGCCAATAATCCCGTAGCAATTGCCCTGAAGAAAGGCTACGTTCACCTCGTCAAATAATACGCGTTTCCCAAATTGAATGGATAAATTAGATACTGATAACATAGAAGTATTTAAAGTTTTTGCAAAAGTATTAATTTAAATTTTGCTGGGCTTTGTTTATGGCTACTAATAAATAAGAATAGTCATAAAGCAGGGGCGTAATAAGTCGCTAGTGTTAGGTATTTTAACTTGACCTTAACAATATTGGCTATGGTCCATTTGTACCTTTGTGTCATAGGATTATTTATGAAAAAAGGTCTCTTAATATTAGTCTGCATTTTTGCATACAGTTGCGGTGTTATTGACAAACGCCCTTCACCCGTATATTTTGGAGGAGAAATTGTCAATCCTACCAGCCCTTATGTAGTGTTGTTTAAAGACGACCAAGTCATTGATTCTGCTAAGTTAGACAGAAGCAATCGCTTTAAAATTAATTTTACAGCCGAATCTGAGGGACTTTACCACTTTGATCACAGTCCTCAGTTTCATTATGTATATTTAGAAAAAGGAGATAGTCTTAATCTGAGGCTTAATACTTTAGAATTCGATGAATCTATTGTATTTTCTGGCAAAGGAGAAGAAATAAACAATTTTATTGTAGAATTGTTTCTTGCAAACGAGGAAGACGATCGAATTGTAGATCAATATTTTCAATTAGAACCCGATGTGTTCAATGAGAAAATTGAATCTATTAGACATGAGAAGTTGCAACAACTATCCTCGCTTCTCAAAGAGGTATCTCTATCTCCTAGAGCTACTGCATTGATCAATGCAACTATAGATTACAATGCATTTATCTACAAAGAAAAATATCCTTTTTACCACAAGAGAGCGACACATGAGGAAAACCTACACAATATTCCTTCAAAATTTTATTCCTACAGAAAAGAGCTGAGTCTCAATAACAAGGACCTCATTTACTTTAGGCCTTATTATAACTTCATGAAATACCATTTAGGTAATTTGGCTTATATGGAATGTAAGGAATTTTGTCTAAACAGCTCAGATACCAAAGGGGCCATTCATTTTAACGAGCACAAGCTAAAACTCATAGACAGTTTAATTCAGGAGAAAAAACTAAAAGACAATCTTTATAGAAATGTAGTGATGCACTATTTACTTAAGGTAAGAGATACACCAGAAAACACTTTGAGTTTTATGGAGACATTTAAAGCATATAGTCCGGTCAATACACACATGGATGAGATTGACCAATTGTATAAGGATATTAATAATCTACAGCCCAACAATAGCATTCCTAATCTTATGGTCCAAAATTCAGATGGCAGGTCTATTGGATTGAATGACATCTCTAAAGATAAAAAAGTGATATTTTACTTCTGGAGTGCCAAACATGAAAACCATTTTAAGAATGTTCAAGCAAGGCTAAACAGTATAGCCTCCCAATATCCGGAACACACTTTTATAGGGATTAATCGAAGTACAGACTACAATCAATGGCAAAGCATGATGGAGCTTTACCAACTAAACAAAGCAAATCAATATAGGTCGGAAGATTATGAAATGCTCAAAACGAGTTTGGTTATTGACCACATGAATAAAAGCATTATCATTGAAAACGGACGTATTGTAAATGGTTTTGCAGATATTTTAAACCTGAACTACTAATTACCTTTTTTGTAGTCTGCTAAAAATTGGGCCAAACCTATATCTGTTAATGGATGCTTTAATAAACCTTCTATCGAAGACAATGGACCGGTCATAACGTCTGCTCCAATCTTGGCACAATCAATGACATGCATAGTATGTCTTACAGATGCTGCTAATATTTGAGTCTCAAAAGCATAATTGTCATATACCTGTCTTATTTCTGCGATAAGATTTAAACCATCTGTAGCAATGTCGTCCAGACGACCTATAAATGGAGAGACATAAGTAGCTCCAGCTTTTGCAGCTAATAACGCTTGACCAACAGAAAAGACTAAAGTACAGTTGGTTTTAATTCCTTTGTCTGAAAAATATTTAATCGCTTTTATACCTTCTTTGATCATGGGCACTTTCACTACAATTTGTGAATGCAGTGCTGCCAAAGCCTCTCCCTCTCTAACCATACCCTCAAAATCTGTTGCAATAACTTCTGCAGAGACATCTCCAGTTACAATATCACATATAGCCACATAATGCTTTAAAATATTGTCCTGCCCTGTAATGCCCTCTTTAGCCATTAAAGAAGGATTGGTGGTTACACCGTCTAAAATTCCTAAGTCTTGAGCTTCTTTAATCTGATCTAAATTGGCGGTGTCTATAAAAAATTTCATGTGATTTGTTTTAAAGGAAAGGATTAATAAATGTTACAAAGACTAAATATAAGTCATTGACTTTAATCAAAAAATATTTTACAAGTTATAATGCTTTGAAAGCATCTTTTCGAATACTTTGCTAGGCAGTAGTTTCTTGAGTACTAAAGAAAATTTCTGCAATGGACTCCCCACCACATAATGAACTTTAGGCTGCTTGGCATTCATTATTTTGTATACAGATTTCGCAACTTCAATTGGATCTGAGCCTTCGGAAACATGAGCATTCATCTGATCGAGATTCTGCTGATAAAAAGGATGGTAAGGGGATGTTTTTTTAGCTGCAACGTGGTATCGGCCTGCGGCAATATTAGTCGCAAAGTCACCGGGGGCTAAAGTACAGCAGTGCACACCAAAAGGTTTAAGTTCCATGCTATAAGTCTCTGTAATAATACTCAAAGAAGCTTTTGAAGCAGAATAAATACCTCTGTATGGTAATCCCATCGCTCCAGCAATGGATGTAATATTAATAATCAATCCCGATTGCTGCTTTCTCATAGCAGGCAATACCGCTTCAATGACCCGCATTGGTCCTTTGAAATTTGTATCATAACAATGGTCAATTGCATCGTATGGGGTCTCTTCTAAGGGACCTGTGATGCCCACTCCAGCATTATTTATCAAAACATCTATACGCCCAGAAAGGGATAAGACTTCATTCACAGCAGCCTGTATTGTATCTGGTTTAGAAACATCTAAGGCGAGTAAACGAAAATGGTTAAAATCTTTGTATTGGTCTGGATTTCTAGCTGTTCCGTATACTTTACAGCCTTTTTCAGTGAGGTATATACCAATGGATTTTCCAATTCCTGAAGAAGCACCTGTGATAAAAATTATGGGGAGGGGTTTCATATCTGTTTATGTAAACAAAGAAACAAAAAAAAGGGCAAGCTACCTACATCGCACCGCTACAACCACATACCCTTGCTGTGTTCCCACCCTGGGGGATTCTGCAGGAGCTGGTCGTATAGGACTTGCCCATGCAAATATAATTAAACCTTAAAGCTTTCCGAATTTTTTAGGGATCATTTTAACATCTAATTTATATTAAATACCTTGTGAATTATAAATATACCGCAATGAAAATACCTAAAATATTAAGCCTCAGTTTTTTAAGCATTCTTATGTTTGCTTGTGGTGGTTCTCAAAAAAAATTACTACCCTACAGCTTAAAATTAACTAATAAAGACAAGCGCTATAGGCATGGAGATTGGGCTAGTTTTAAAGTAACCTCCAATGGGGATAAGGCCCCTGATAGCCTATCGTTTTTCTTGGACGGAAAAGTATTAGAAACCAAAGGTGACAGTGTTAAACTCGAAGTGAATAGCTTAGGCAACAAAACTTTAGAGCTGAGAATTAGCGGAGATAACAATGCTTATAAGCTTTCTGAAAAAATTAAAATTTTTGCTGAAAAAGGCCCAGAACTCTACACTTATACTATTTTAAATACTTATCCTCACGACATAAACGCCTACACTCAAGGTCTAGAGTTCTACAGAGATACTTTATATGAAAGCACAGGCCTTAGAGGTTATTCAAGCCTGAGAAAAGTAGACTTTAAAACGGGTGAAGTTCTCAAGAAATTAGCGCTTCCAGAAGCTATATTTGGGGAGGGTATTACCATTTTGAATGATCGTATTTATATGCTGTCCTGGCAAAGCGGTAAAGGGTTTGTATTTGATCCCCAAACTTTTAAAGAACTGTCGCAATTCTCCTATGGCCAAAGCAAAGAAGGATGGGGACTATGTAACGATGGCGAAAAACTCTTTAAAAGTGATGGTTCTCAAAAAATTTGGTTTTTAGATCCTCAAAATCTTAGCGAGGTGAGTCATATTGAATTAGCCACCAACAAAAGCTTTTTTAAGAATACCAATGAATTAGAGTATGTTAATGGCCTTATTTATGCCAATGTTTACCTAAAGGAAAGTGTCATGGTGATTAATGCCACCTCTGGTGCCATTGAAGGGGTCGTTAATTTTAGTGGATTAAAAAAATTGGTCACCCCCCACCCTGAGCTAGATGTTCTCAATGGAATTGCTTACCACCCGAAAAGAGGCACTTTTTTTGTCACGGGAAAAAAATGGGACAAAATGTTTGAAGTACGAATAGAAAAGAAATAATGTTTGAAAAAAAAATAAGGGTACAACAATGTGATTTGGACGAATTAGAGCATGTAAACAATGTTAAGTATGTAGGCTGGGTTCAAGATATTGCTTTAGAACATTGGAATGAAAAGGCGCCTCTTGAAATGAGGAAAGCATGGGTTTGGGTTATGACAAAACATTGTATAGAATACAGAAAAGCAAGTTTTTTAGGAAATAACATTAGTATAAAAACTTATTTGAAATCCTCTAATGGAGCTATAGCTACTAGAATAGTTGCGTTTTATAATGAAAATGATACCAAAGCCTCAGTGACCTCAACCACCTCCTGGTGCCTCTTAGATGCTAGTACATTTAAACCCAAAAGAATTCCTGAAAATGTGTCGGCTGTTTTTATGAAATAGCAGAATGCTTGTAGCTAAAATGGTGTGAAAATTTATTTGTGCATTGAATAAAACAAAAAAGGGGCTGTCATAAACGACAGCCCCTTTTTTATAATATATATACTAGAAAAATTAAGCATTAAATAAAGCCCTATGCCCCATTAACGCATTCACTTCATCCTTAACCTCTGCTATAGCTGTTTCATTATCTATATTAGATAAAACCCTGTCTATAAGGTCTACTACTGTTTTCATATCTGATTCATTTAATCCTCTTGTTGTTATTGCTGCAGTCCCAAATCTAATTCCAGAGGTAACAAATGGAGATTTGTCGTCAAAAGGAACCATGTTCTTGTTGGCTGTAATATCTGCTTGTACCAAGGCAAATTCAGCTTGCTTACCGTTAATCCCTTTATTTCTGAGGTCTATTAACATCATGTGATTGTCTGTTCCTCCAGAAATAATATCATAGCCCTTAGCTACAAAAGCTTCTGCCATAGACGCTGCGTTTTTCTTTACTTGCAACATATAATGTAAAAAAGGTTCCGATAATGCTTCTCCAAAAGCAATCGCTTTTGCCGCTATAATATGCTCTAAAGGACCTCCTTGATTTCCAGGAAATACGGCAAGATCTAACAAAGAAGACATTTTTCTCAAAGAGCCATCTTTTAAGGTAATTCCAAAAGGATTATCAAAATCATTTCCCATAAGTATTAATCCACCTCTTGGACCTCTTAAAGTTTTATGTGTCGTAGTAGTTACTACATGACAATGAGGAATTGGATCGTTTAGTATACCCTTCGCAATGAGTCCAGATGGATGAGAAATATCTGCTAAAAGTAACGCGCCAACTTTATCTGCAATAGCTCTAAATCTTTTAAAGTCTATATCTCTTGAATATGCAGAAGCCCCTGCAATAATTAATTTAGGCTGCTCTTTGATTGCAATGGCTTCAATATTGTCATAGTTTAATAATCCCGTTTCTTTTTCTACCCCGTAAAAAGTTGGGTTATAAAGGCGTCCAGAGAAATTAACTGGAGAACCGTGTGTTAAATGCCCGCCATGAGATAAATCAAAACCCAATATAGTGTCTCCAGGCTTTAAGCAAGCGTGAAAAACAGCTGCATTAGCTTGGGAACCTGAATGTGGCTGTACATTTGCATAAGCAGCACCAAAAAGTTCTTTTGCGCGGTCTATAGCAATTTGCTCCACCTCATCTACTATTTCACAACCTCCATAATATCTTTTACCAGGATAGCCTTCAGCATATTTATTGGTTAATACAGAACCTGCAGCTTCCATTACTTGGGGGCTAGTAAAATTTTCAGAAGCTATTAGTTCAATGCCTTCTATCTGTCTGGCTTCTTCTTCTTTTATTAAATCAAAAATTAGGGTGTCGCGTTGCATAATGAGCAGTTTATAATTTAAGCCACAAAAATACGAATAGAAGGGCTATAAATGGATGTGTTAGAAAAGAAAAATGATCAATTTTATTAAATGATATCAACAATTTGGAGGTATATTAAAGATATTTTTCAATAGATAATTGTAATAAATCGTAATGTGAATCGTGGGCTACAACAGTTTCATTTTTTAACAAAATCAATTGTGGTGATTGGTGGTTTACCTGAAATCTACTGGCTACTTCATTAGAAGCATCCCTAAAAGACAATAAGTCCAAGAAGTGGAAGTCTGCCCTACCATGAAAAGCTCCCAGTGACTTTTCTAGCTGTCTCAATACCATACTACTAATCCCACAACTGGAGGAGTGCTTGTAAATAATTTGCAATCGCAGCTTTGATTGATCTGAAATTTCCTCTAATTGTCCTTCGCTTTGCAATGGTTTCCAAGTCAAAGCAGGTACATTTTTGGTCTCTTTATCTGAATCGTTTGTTTTAAAAAAATTTTTAAACATAGGGCATATTTTTCTATGGGTGATTTACAAGACAAAATTACAGTAAAAATTGAAATTAAACTGACTAAATGTCTTGTTTTTAAAGGAGTTAAGCGACCTTTTGTCTGTTTTAACGCTTTGGACCTAACATTGCAGTATTTGAATTAATTAACCCTTAAAACAACACTATATGCAACTTAATAACTTTACCATCAAAGCCCAAGAGGCACTCGGGGAAGCCCAACAAATTGCAATGGGATATTCACATGCAGAAATTGATGTAGCGCATTTATTTAAGGCCTTATTAAAAGCAGACCAACATCTTATGCCTTTTCTTTTAAAGAAAATGGAGGTAAATGTACCCATGCTACAACAGATATTAGATAAAATGTTGGTTCAAAAAGCTACTGTACAAGGAGCGGAAATTGGTTGGTCTAGAGAAGCGAGCGCTGTATTACAACAAGCCATTCAGGAATCAAAAAAAATGAATGACGACTATGTGACCCTAGAACATATATTTTTAGCCATTTTCAATACAAAAAATCAAATGGCTCAAGTATTAAAAGACCAAGGAGGAAACTCAAAAAATTTAGAAGCAGCGATTCAAGAATTAAGAAAAGGAAATAGAGTAGCTTCAAATGACGCAGAAGCCACTTATAATGCGCTTGAAAAATATGCTAAAAATTTAAATGCACTTGCAGAAAGCGGGAAATTAGACCCTGTGATTGGACGAGATGAAGAGATTAGAAGAGTCTTACAAATTTTATCCAGAAGAACAAAAAACAACCCCATGCTCGTTGGGGAGCCCGGTGTGGGTAAAACAGCCATTGCAGAAGGGTTAGCACATAGGATTGTTCAAGGTGATGTTCCAGAAAATTTAAAAGGAAAAACCTTATATGCCTTAGATATGGGTTCCCTAATTGCTGGAGCCAAATACAAAGGAGAATTTGAAGAGCGACTTAAATCTGTGATAAAGGAGGTTACAGACGCCAACGGAGAAGTATTGCTATTCATAGATGAAATTCATACCCTCGTTGGTGCAGGAGGCGGAGATGGTGCTATGGATGCAGCCAATATATTAAAGCCCGCATTGGCCAGAGGAGAGCTCAGGGCTATAGGCGCAACTACTTTAGATGAATTTCAAAAATACTTTGAAAAAGACAAAGCCCTTGAAAGAAGGTTTCAAAAAGTACTGGTAGACGAGCCTAACACAGAGAGTGCTATCTCTATTTTGAGAGGTATAAAAGACAAATATGAAGCCCACCATAAAGTGCAAATTAAAGATGAAGCAATCATCAGTGCGGTTCAATTGTCTCAACGTTATATTACCAATAGATTTTTACCAGATAAGGCCATTGATTTAATGGATGAGGCAGCTTCTAAACTCAGAATGGAAATTAATTCTAAACCGGAAGAATTGGATCAATTAGACCGAAAAGTACTTCAATTAGAGATTGAATTAGCCGCCATTAGAAGAGAAAAAAGCAAAGAGGCGGTGAAAACTTTAGAAATGGATTT